>OGTM01000319.1_pt1 | contig 20523 bp, 20 predicted proteins | sample 1574581 | NCBI WGS metagenome assembly OGTM01 (sample SAMN03295850, study PRJEB24534) | human gut metagenome | isolation source: fecal sample 3 from infant 7 | host: Homo sapiens | place: USA: Pittsburgh, PA | collected 2014-07 | reverse complement strand
GGAGGATGCGTGATCTGATCCTTCAACTCAGCAAAAGTTCGATTTATTCAACAAAGCCTTGGCCTGAGCAGCCTCGGGGAAATCGTCGTCTGGGCGCGCCCAGACGAGTTTCCGCCAAGGAACATGCAGACGAGCAAGGGGCTGCGGGCACTCGGCTACAACGTGAGGATCGGTGTTTGATCGAGGCGCCTGTGGCACACGCAGGCTGACGAGCCAGGCGCTGTCCATTGCCTGAGCAGTTGACCTGCATCAATGGGGCGGGAGAACGCTGCACATTGACTCTTGAAGTTATTCATAGTAGGTCTAATATTACAAAGTATTGCAAGGATTTTCTTGGCCGGAACCGCAAAGCGACGCGATTGGAGAGGGTGAGATGAAAGCGCACCTACAGGTGATTTTCACGCTCGATGAATTGGCTGCGTACTTGAAAGTCGGCAAGCGGACGCTTTATCGGCTCGCCGCACACGGGGAAATTCCGGCTTTCAAGGTGGGCGGGACGTGGCGGCTTCGTCAAAGTGAAATCGATCAGTGCATCAATGATCAGACCCGAGCCGGAGCAAAGAAGGAGGTGATGCGCAAGCGTGAACAGCAGAAGTCATCCGAGCAGCTCGTGTCGCCTGGGCGCACTGCCCGTCACAGCAGGCAAAGGGCTTGAGTAACTCGTTTTCCAATTTTTCTGGAGGTATGACATGGACATCGATTTCAAGAAGTTGGCTCCCTGGAACTGGTTCAAGAACGAGCAGCAAGAGCAGCAGACCGTCTCTTCCCTGCCGGTGCAGCGCAATGACCTGCCAGCGGCGAGCGGGCCAGTCAGCCCGATCCTGCAACTGCATCGGGAAATCGACCGGCTGTTCGATGACGCATTCCGGGGCTTCGGTTTTCCGGCGTTGAACATGCCGCAGTGGCCATCCGATTGGTCTGGCATGCTGAAGCCGGCCCTGGACATCCAGGAAACCGACAAGCAGTACAAGATTACCCTGGAAGTGCCCGGTGTCGAGGAGAAGGACATCCAGATAACTCTCGACAACGACGTGCTGATGGTGCGTGGCGAGAAGCGCCAGGAACAGGAGAAGAAGGAAGGTGGCTTCCACCGTGTGGAGCGCTCCTACGGCAGCTTTCAGCGTGCCTTGAACCTGCCTGACGACGCCAACCAGGATTCGATCAAGGCATCGTTCAAGAACGGGGTGCTCACGGTCACGATCGACAAGCGCGAGGTCAGCGCGCCGAAGCAGGGACGCTCGATCCCGATCAACGGCTGACGTCGCCGGCTCGTTCGTCACAAGAAAAACCCGGCACGAGACGAGGAGTCGCGGCTCGCGATGCCTCGTCGCCTCAACCTTGTCAACCTTCTCAGGAGCATCAGCATGGCCAGAAAACAATGCCAGGTCTGCGGCCAACCCGCCACCGTGCGGGTGGAAGCCAATCTCAACGGTCGTAACAGCACCATGCTGTTGTGCGACGACCATTACCGGCAATTAGTGCGCCAGCAAAAGCGCACCGTTTCGCCGCTGGAAGCCTTGTTCGGCTCGCGCAGCGGCCTGTTCGAGGACTTCCTAGGCAGTGACTTCTTCCGCATCGGCGAAGACGCGACGCCAGTTGCCGCCGATACCGATGACGTGGTCGATGCCTCGTTTGGCGAGCCCGCCGCCGCAGGTTCGGGTGCGCCGCGCCGTCGCGGCAGTGGGCTGGCCAGCCGCATCAGCGAACAGTCGGAAGCCTTGCTGCAGGAGGCCGCCAAACACGCTGCCGAATTTGGCCGCTCCGAGGTGGATACCGAACATCTGCTGCTGGCGCTGGCCGACAGCGACGTGGTCAAGACCATCCTGGGTCAGTTCAAGATCAAGGTCGATGACCTCAAGCGGCAGATCGAGTCTGAGGCCAAGCGCGGGGACAAGCCCTTCGAGGGCGAGATCGGCGTGTCGCCGCGCGTGAAGGATGCGCTCAGCCGCGCCTTCGTGGCCTCCAATGAACTCGGCCATTCTTATGTCGGTCCAGAGCATTTCCTGATCGGTCTGGCCGAGGAAGGCGAAGGGCTGGCCGCCAACCTGCTGCGCCGCTACGGCCTGACGCCGCAGGCGCTGCGCCAACAGGTCAGCAAGGTGGTCGGCAAGGGCGCCGAGGATGGCCGCGCTGAGACGCCGACCAACACGCCAGAACTCGACAAGTACTCGCGCGACCTGACCAAGATGGCGCGCGACGGCAAGCTCGACCCGGTGATCGGCCGCGCGCAGGAGATCGAAACCACCATCGAGGTGCTGGCCCGGCGCAAGAAGAACAACCCGGTGCTGATCGGCGAGCCGGGTGTGGGCAAGACCGCCATCGTCGAAGGGCTGGCGCAGCGCATGGTGGCGGGTGAAGTGCCCGAGACCTTGCGCGACAAGCGCCTGGTGGAACTCAACATCAACGCCATGGTGGCCGGCGCCAAATATCGCGGCGAGTTCGAGGAGCGCGTGCAGAAGGTGCTGAAGGAGGTGACCGAGCACCAGGGCGAGTTGATTTTGTTCATCGACGAGGTGCACACCATCGTCGGTGCCGGCCAGGGCGGTGGCGAAGGCGGGCTGGACGTGGCCAACGTGTTCAAACCGATGATGGCGCGCGGTGAACTCAACCTGATCGGCGCCACGACGCTGAACGAGTACCAGAAATACATCGAGAAGGATGCCGCACTGGAGCGGCGCTTCCAGCCGGTGACGGTGCCCGAGCCGACGGTGGCCCAGGCCATCATGATTCTGCGCGGCCTGCGCGACACCTTCGAGGCGCACCACAAGGTCAGCATCTCCGAGGACGCGATCATCGCGGCGGCCGAGTTGTCCGACCGCTACATCACGGCGCGCTTCCTGCCGGACAAGGCGATCGACCTGCTCGACCAGGCGGCCGCGCGCGTGAAGCTGTCGGCCACGGCCCGGCCGGTGGCCGTGCAGGAGCTGGAGTCCGAACTGCACCAGCTACGGCGTGAACAGGATTACGTGGCCGCGCGCAAGCAGTACGACCAGGCAGCCGAGCTCGGCAAGCGCATCGAAGCCAAGGAGGCCGAGCTCAAGAAGCTCGTCGAGGACTGGGAGCGGGAGCGGGCCTCCGGCAGTGCCGAGGTCAAGGCGGAACACGTGGCGCAGGTTGTCTCGCGCCTGACCGGCATCCCGGTCAACGAGTTGACGGTGGAAGAGCGCGAAAAGCTGCTGCACCTGGAACAACGGCTGCACGAGCGCCTGGTGGGACAAGACGAGGCGGTCCGTGCCGTGGCCGATGCCGTGCGGCTATCCCGCGCCGGCCTGCGCGAAGGCAGTAAACCGGTGGCTACCTTCCTGTTTCTGGGCCCGACCGGGGTGGGCAAGACCGAGCTCGCCAAGGCATTGGCCGAATCGATCTACGGCGATGAGCACGCCCTGTTGCGCATCGACATGTCGGAATATGGCGAACGCCATACCGTGGCGCGGCTGGTGGGCGCGCCTCCGGGCTATGTCGGTTACGACGAAGGCGGTCAGCTCACCGAGAAGGTGCGGCGCAAGCCCTACAGCGTGCTGCTGCTCGACGAGATCGAGAAGGCACACCCTGACGTCTACAACATCCTGCTGCAAGTGTTCGACGACGGTCGCCTCACCGACGGCAAGGGCCGGGTGGTGGATTTCACCAACACCATCATCATCGCCACGTCCAACCTGGGTTCGGACATCATCCAGCGACGGCTGAAGGCGCGTGAGGCGGCTGGCGAGGAGTACGAAAAGACCAAGGCCGAGGTCATGGACGTGCTGCGCGGCCACTTCCGGCCCGAGTTCCTCAACCGCATCGACGAGATCATCGTCTTCCATGCGCTGGGCAAGGAGGAGATCCGCCACATCGTCGGCCTGCAGCTCGATCGCGTGGCGCGCAGCGCCGCCAGCCAGGGCGTGACGCTCACTTTCGATCAGACGCTGATCGACCATTTCGCGGAAGAAGGCTACAAGCCCGAGTTCGGTGCGCGTGAACTCAAGCGCCTGATCCGCAGCGAGCTGGAAACTGCGCTGGCGCGCGAGATGCTCGGTGGCGGCATCGGCAAGGGCGATCACGCCAGCGCACGCTGGGACGACAAGGCCGAACGCGTGGTGTTCGAACGCAAAGAGCCACCGCAGACCCCGGCCGAGCCGGAGCAGCCGGATGTCGCGAAGGCGACCGAGACGCCGCACGGCGACGCTGGCAAAGGCTCGCGCAAGAAGAAGTCGGCGAGCGACGCATCTTGATGGCGGGCGAGGCTGCCGTGTCCGACTCCATCAGCCTGGCATGGGTAGCCTCCCTGGCATCGATCGCGGTGGCGGTCGTCTACAAGCGTGATCCGCGGTCGGCCACGCCGTGGGGGCTGCTCATCAGCGGCGGCACTGCTCTCCCGCTCGCTGGCCATCCGTTTGCGTGACGGTGCGGCCCGTCTGTTCACCTGATCCTCTGGCAACTCGACTTTCGAGGAACACGGCCCATGGAAAAAAAGAATCAATGGAATACCGGCTACTGGATCGTTGCCCTCCTGCTGTTGTTGAGTTTGCAGAGCTACTGGCAGACGGCGAAAACCGTCGAGCCGGTGCCCTACAGCGAGTTCGAGAAGGCGCTGGCCGAGGGGCGCGTGGCCGAAGTGGTGGTGTCGGATCGTACGGTGACCGGGCGCCTGAAGTCGCCGGACAGCCGGGGCAAGACGACGATCGTTGCAACGAGGGTCGAACCCGATCTTGCCGATCGCCTGTCGAAGTACGACGTGCCCTATGCCCGCGTGTTGGAGAGCACCTGGCTGCGCGATGTGCTGTCGTGGATCCTGCCAGCGGTAGCCTTCTTTGGCGTCTGGTTCTTCCTGTTCCGCCGCTTCGCCGAGAAGCAGGGCATGGGCGGGTTTCTCAACATCGGTAAGAGCCGCGCCAAGGTGTTCGTGGAAAAGAACACCGGTGTGACGTTCGCCGATGTCGCGGGGGGGGATGAGGCCAAGGCGGAGCTGGTCGCGATCGTCGATTTCCTGAAGAATCCGCAGGACTATGGCCGTCTCGGGGCGCGCATTCCCAAGGGCGTGTTGCTGGTCGGCCCACCGGGCACCGGCAAGACATTGCTGGCCAAGGCTGTTGCCGGGTGGCCGAATCGACCCAGGCGCGCATCGATCAGGCTATCCGCGACATCGTGATGGGCGTGTTCGAGCGCGCCTACCGGATTCTCGACATCAACCGCGCGGTGCTGGAGCGCTGTGCGCGCGAGCTGCTGGCGCGGGAAACGCTCGACGAAAGCGATATCCGTCAATTGACTCAAGGACTTGTTCGGAACTGAAAACAGTAGTAGGTGCCATTCAGAGTAAACCGACGGCTCTGTTCAGTGCGTTATCCAATTCGTCGGCATTGTTCAAGGAGAACCGATATGTCTGCATTGACTCCGTGGGACCCCTTCCGGGAACTGGATGAATTGCAAAACCGCCTGGCGACGATGTTCGGACGAATACCCCAGCGACAGGGCGCCCGTACCGGCAACGAAGCCATGACCACGGCGGACTGGGCACTAATGGCGGACATCAGCGAGGATGAGAACGCATTCCTCCTCAAGCTGGATCTGCCGGAGGTCCCCAGGGATGCCGTGCGCGTCAGCGCGGAAAACGGTGTGCTCACCATCAGCGGCGAGCGCAAACTGGAAAAAGAGGAGCAGGGCAAGAAGTTCCACCGCATCGAACGTGCGTATGGCCGCTTTGTGCGCAGCTTTGTCTTGCCTGACAACGTTGATCCGACCAAGGTGACGGCTTCCATGAAAGACGGCGTGCTGGAAGTGCGGCTTGTCAAGGCCGAGCAAGCCAAACCGAAACAGATTGAAATCTCAGTCAACTAACTTCAATCAAGAGCCCAAGATCATGAATATCAAACAGCCACAATACACCTTCTCCGCACTTGCCCTGGCGGTCGTCGTCGGACTGAGCGGACCGGCTCTGGCCCAATCGGCGGCAGGTTCTAGCCCAGGTGCTGCAGCACCCTCTGCCGCATCCAAGGCGGCACAGCCACAGGTAGATGACAAGGCCGCCCGGGAAGCCGATAAAAAGCGTGCCGAGCTCACTCAAGACGCCATCACGGCGCTCACCAAGACCCAGGAGGCTTTGACCCTCCTTGATGCAAACAAGACCAAGGAGGCGCTTGCTGCGCTGGAACTGGCCAGCGGAAAGCTGGAACTGGTATTGGCACGCGACGCCAAACTTGCTTTGGCGCCGGTCGATGTACGCGTCATCACCCACGATATCCACGCCAACGTGGAATCGGTAAAGAAAGCGGTCAAGTTGTCTCGGGAGTTGTTGGGTGATGGCGAGGTGCAAAAGGCCCGGCCCATCGTTGCCAATCTGGCCAGCGAAATCGTAATCGAAACCGACAACCTTCCGATGGCAACGTACCCGGCAGCGATCAAGTCGGCCGCACGGCTCATCGACAGCGGCAAGATCGACAACGCCAAAGCGGAACTCGCCCGAGCACTGAACACGCTGGTGGTGACCTCGGTCGTCTTTCCTCTGCCCGTGCTACGGGCCGAAGCCGCGATGGCAAAAGCTGAAAAGCTGGCCGAGACCGACAGGCGCGATGCCAAGCAGAACGAGGAGCTCAGCACCTTGCTGTCGTCCGTGCGCACGGAGATCGAGATGGCGCAGATCCTGGGTTATGGCAAGAAGGCGGACTTCAACCCCATCTTCGATCAGGTGAAGTCCATTGAGCAAAAGTCGGCTGGTGGCAAAAGCGGCAAGGGGTGGTTCGACGAGTTGAAGACGCGCATCCAAAAGCTGTTTTGAGGTGATGAAGGGGCTGACTGCTCTGTCGGTCAGTCTCGCGATGTTCGCATTCAGCCCCAATAGATTCGCCTATTTTCACTATCTCATACGAGGCATATCACCATGAATGAGCAAACACCGAATCCCAATGCGACGAACGAAGGAATAAACGAACAGGCCGCGGTAAGCAGCCTTCCTGTCAGTCCAGAGTCCAAGCCTGAAGTCGTCACGGAGGTACAGCCTGAGGTTCAGAAAGAAACGGACTCGCAGGCGGCAGACAAACGTAAACAAGTCCTCGATGAGGCAGTCTCGGCCTTGTCGCTGACCAAATCAGCGCTGGCCGCACTTGACGACAAGGACACTGCACGCGCATTGGCAACGCTGGCCGAAGTGACGGGAAAGCTGGAGCTGATCGTCGCGCGCGAACCCACGCTCGCCCTGGCCGGCGTTGATGTGCGCACCATCGTGCACGACTTGTTCGCCAACACGGAAACCATTGAGGCGATGACCGACGAGGCGCTGGATGCCCTCAAACATGGCGAGGTGCAACAGGCTCGCCACGTGCTGGCTTTGCTGGCCAGTGAAATCGTGATCACGGTCACCAGCATCCCTTTGGCGTCCTTTCCCGCAGCCGTGAAGGCCGTCGTGCCGCTGATCGATCAGGGCAAGATCGAAGAAGCCAAAGCCGCGCTGCAGTCAGCGCTCAGCACGCTGGTCGAGGAGAGCAGCGTGCTTCCGCTGCCCGTCCTGCGTGCGAAGCTGCTCCTGAAGCGCGCCGAGCCCCTGGTAGAAGATGGTCAGCGCAGCGAAGCATCCAATGAGCGCCTGGAGACATTGTTGAACGAAGCCCGGCAGCAGTTGGAAATGGCAGAACTGCTGGGCTATGGAAAAAGGAAGGACTTTGAGCCCCTGTACGCTGAACTCAAGAAAATCAAGGAAAAGACGGGAGGGGGAGGCTGCGGAAAAGGCTGGCTCGATGAAGTCAAGGCAAAACTGTCCAGGTTGTTCTGAAACCGCTGGAGAGGGGGCGCATAGCACCCCCTCTCTTGTCCCATGAGTGTTTGATTTTTTATTCTGTATAGATCTTTAGGAGATATTGCATGAACACAGACACCATCGCCAATTCCAATGCGGATGACCCCACCAAAGCACTGTGTTCGCTGAGCCAAAATTGGTGGCTTTTTGTGCTGCGCGGTGTCTTGGCATTGATTTTTGCAGCCCTCGCGTTCTGGATGCCACAATCGGCTCTGTTGGCCATGACCATCATGTTCGGCGCATTTTCATTGGTCAATGGCGCGTTCAACTTGTTTGCAGCGGTGCGCCATATCCAGAAAAAAGAGCGCTGGGGCTGGCTGCTGTTCAGCGGCATTGTCGGCATACTTACGGGCGTCGTCGTCCTGGTTGCTCCCTGGGTCGCCACGATAGTCTTGGCTTCTTTTTTATGGGCTAGCGTGGGCTTCTGGGCGATTTTCACCGGTGTGCTGGAGATATCCGCCGCCGTTCGGCTGCGTCGGGAAATCAAGGGTGAAATCTGGCTTGCCCTCAGTGGACTGCTCTCGATTATCCTTGGTGCTATCGTCTTGTGGATATTTTTTACCCGTCCGGTCGAGTCATTCGTGGCCGCAGGCTGGCTGTTGGGTTTCCATGCGGCAGTCTATGGCGTCACGCTTTTGTTCTTGAGTTGGAGTCTTCGCAAACGCGCCTGGGGTAAGAGCGTGCCAAACCAAAATCTATGGATATGAGCATCCTCGATTCATGCCTCCATAGAAATGACATCGAAGGAGTCATACATGCAGATACAATATAGCTATCGAGCTATCGACAAAGAGTTGCATGAACCTTGGCAGAGAGCTTTGGGAAATGTGATCGAGCACGCCCTCAAGCCATTGCTCGACAAACACACTAAAGATTCAGCGCGACTTCAAATCGTCCTTGATCGCGACAAGATCAAGCGGCAATTTCTGGCCAGTGGCTATATGCACCTGCCCGGCAAAAAGATTGTCAGCGTTACTGCATCACATGACGAGCTGACGCCCCTCGCGCAGATGCTCGCACAGTCGTTGTTCCGTCAGGCCAAGAAGCATTTTGACCGACTGCATGCTCAGGATCAAATCAAGCGCAAAGCACGACGCGAGCGCTTGCGCGAGCTCAAGGTGCGGATTGCCGCAAAACCCGCATCAGCCGCCCATGAGGCCGAGGTGACCCGAATGCCTCTACTGTCGAAACTTGAGGCTGTCGCAAGGCGTGAGCTGGCTTATCTGCGGGCCGTCGGCGATTTACCGCGCGATTATCCGACGCTGCGCGACGTGGTGGATGAAGCGATTGTCCGAGCTGAGGTGGAATGGCAATCCGTGCCGGGGGAAAAAGAGGCTTACACCGGTCTTTTGAAGCATCTGTTCGCTGTCCTGGATAACGAAGTGGCCAGCAGCCGGCAATTTGGCGAATTCGTTTCTCTGGACGCGCCGGTCGAACCGGATGCCCAAGACGTGGCCGAGGCCATGGTGGAAGAGGAAATCTTCGAATTTTATCAGCACGATGACACACTCAAGCTGGCCGATATTTTCGCTGGCAGTCAGCATCCCGATGTCGCAACGATCGCGGAACAGGAGGAGCTGATTGATCGGTCGAGCGAGTTCGCTTTTGCATTTGACCTGCTGAAGGACATGCCGCGTTTGTGGCGGCGCATTTTTCTGCTTATCCGTGTGGACGGGCTGAATGCCAGCAGCGTCTCTGAAATCCTGCTGATTCCTGGTAAGGAAGATGCTGTCCGAAGGTGGCTCATGCAGGCCGAAGCATTCATCGCTGCTCATCTGGAAGAGGCCGGAGTAAGCAAAAACGGGAACGATTGGATCCAAGGCGTTGATTGGTCGGCATTGTCTGTGACCCGAAGCGAGGCAGCCTCACTGTGGTCCAAGGAGGCGAACCATGAAGAATGATCTTCACCTCGTCTGCCCGCATTGCCAGTCCATCAACCGCGTACCGACTGCGAAGCTATCGGAACATCCCAACTGTGGCCGCTGCCAGCAGCCCTTGTTCACGGGCGAGCCCATCGAGTTGACTACGGCGACGTTCTCGCGCCACGTGGAGCGCAGCGATCTGCCGCTGCTGGTCGATTTCTGGGCGCCATGGTGCGGGCCGTGCAAGATGATGGCGCCACAGTTCCAGCAAGCGGCGCACCAGCTCGAACCGAGGATCCGGCTGGCGAAGGTGAATACCGAGGCTGAGCCCCACCTGGCCGCGCAGTTCGGTATCCGCAGCATCCCGACGCTCGCCCTGTTCCAGGGTGGGCGGGAGATCGCCCGTCAGGCCGGCGCGATGGGCGCGCAGGACATCGTGCGCTGGACGTCGACGCAAGTGGGGCGCTGACCGATGCAGGGCTTGCTCGGCACTACGCTAATCCTGCTGGCGGCTTGCAGCCTGGCGGCGATGGCCACGGCGGCGTTCAGAGTGCCCGCCTTGCTGGGGTATCTCTCTGTCGGCGTTGTACTGGGCCCCTCAGTCATCGGCGTGATCGCGCCGGGGGAGACGCTGAGCTTTCTGTCCGAGCTGGGCGTGGCGCTGCTGTTGTTCATGGTCGGACTGGAATTCTCCCTCGGAGACTTCTGGCTCGCCCGCAGGACGGTGCTGATGGCGGGCGCTCTGCAGATGATCGCCGTGGCCCCGCCGCTGATCCTGCTATTGATGTGGCTGGGGCAGCCCGGCCAGAGCGCCGCGCTGCTCGGCACTGCGGCGGCCATGTCGTCCACGGCGCTGGTCAGCCGACAACTGGCCGACCAAGGCGAGCTCACCACCCGCCACGGACGCAGTGCCATCGCCGTGCTGGTCTTTCAGGACCTGGCCAGCGTGCCCCTGCTGGCCTTGCTGGCGATCTGGGCGCGCGGCGAGTCGCCGAAGATCGAGCATGTGCTGCTTGAAGTATTCGGTGTGCTGCTGCTGTTCGCGGCAGCGGCCCTCGTCTCGCGCCGTCTGTTGCATGGCCTGCTGGGCTGGGTGGCGCGGCGGGGCCACGAGGAATCGTTCGTGCTCGTCTCCTTGTGCGTGGTGGTGGCTGCCGCCGCTGCTGCGCACGCGGTCGGCGTATCCGCCGCCCTGGGGGCCTTCCTCGCCGGGATGGTGCTGGGCGAGAGCGACTTCCGGCACCACATGGAAAGCCACCTCAGGCCGTTTCGCGATGTGTTGTCGGGCGTGTTCTTCGTGACCATCGGCCTGCAACTGGACGCAGCACAGATTCTTTCGGCACCGCTGGCGGTGCTGGCGTGGCTGGTGGTGCTGGTACCGGTCAAGATCCTGCTCAATACGCTGGCCTTGCGGGCGACGCGCCTGTCCGCCCTCGATGCCTGGCGCACGGGCATAGCGTTGGGGCACGGCGGCGAGTTCGCCCTGCTGTTGTTGGGCACGGTCTTGCAGCAGCATCTGATCCCCGCGACCGTCGTCCAACCCATGCTGGTCGCGCTGGTGCTCAGCATGGCCCTGGCACCGCTACTGATCCGCCATCACGATGTACTTGCCCGGTTCTTGAGCCGCACCGGCGGCGTCATTCAGCCACCCCAGGCTGAAGAAGTCGAGATCGCCGCGCAGACGACGCGATATCGAGACCATGTCATCGTTTGCGGCGCGGGCGAGCTTGGCCTGACAGTCAGCGAGATTCTTCGCCACGCCGGCGTGGCGCATCTGCTGCTGGAGGCGGACGCGCAGAAGGTAGAGGCCGCGCGTGCCGCCGGCGCGCCGGTGTTCCATGGCGATGCCAGTCGGCCCGATACCTTGCTGGCTGCCGGCTTGACGCATGCGCACTTGGTGGTGCTGACGTTCGCCCATGCCCAGCAAGCGTTGCGCATCGCCCAGGCGATTGCCGAGCGCCGTCCGGCGCTAACCTTGTGGGTGTCATGCAGAAGTACGACCGCGGCCGATGCATTTCGCGCCATGCCTAACGTGCGCGTTTATCAGCAATCCTTTGCCGCAGCTATTGGGCTGGCGGAACAGGTGATGTCGACGCTTGGCATGTCGACCGAGTTGATTGAAGGACACATCAGCGCAATGCGCCGCCGTCTCGACAGCAGCCGTTTTCCAGGGAGTTCATAGTCATGAAATCAAAACGCCTTAACCCATTTCAGGTCTTGCGTGACCAATTGGCCATCATGAGTTTTTACGAGCGCTTCGAGCAGGTCGTCGCGCTCGTGCTGTCGGCGGTGATCGCCGTCATCATCATGGTGTCGCTGTTCCAGCTCATCTCCATCGTCTTCACGCTGCTGGTTCTCGATGCCTTCAATCCCCTGGACCACAAGGTATTCCAGAACGTGTTCGGCATGATCATGACGCTCTTGATCGCGATGGAGTTCAAGCATTCCATCGTGCGCGTGGCGCTGCGTCGGGACAGCATCATCCAGGTTAAGACGGTGGTCCTGATCGCGGTGATCGCACTCTCCCGCAAGTTCGTGATCCTCGACTCCGACGCGAGCCCCGCAAAGATAGCCGCGCTGGCAGTCGCCACGCTGGCTCTGGGTGCGACCTACTGGCTGCTGCGCAAGCGCGGCGACCGCGCCGCCGAGACCTCTGAGCATGACCCGTCATCATCCGAGTGATCCGCGCACTGCGCTCTTGCAACACCGCTGGCTCAACCGCCTGCAGACCGGGCTGTTGGTCCTGACCCTGGTCGGGATCGCAGCCGCAGCAGGGAGACTGCCATTTGGGGAAGGCTGCCTGTGGCTCGCGCTGTTTGCCGTTGCAGGTGCGTTGCTGCTGGAACCGGTAGCCGCGTCGGCGCTGAGCTTGCGCCTGTACCGCGTACGGGCCTTGCACCCGCAACAAGCCCACGAGATGTGGGCCCTGTTGCGCGAGCTGCCCGCCAGTGCCGGTTTGCCCGCCATGCCGGTGCCGCACTATGTGCCCAGTGCCGTCGTCAACGCCTTCGCCACCGGATCGAAGCAGGAGGCATCGATCGCCCTCACCGATGGCCTGCTGCGCAGCCTGAGCCCACGCGAGCTGGCGGGTGTGTTCGCGCACGGGGTCGCGCACATCGCTAATGAGGATCTGCGTGTCATGGGGCTGGCGGATTCCGTCAGTCGCCTCACGTGCCTACTGGCCCTTATGGGACAGATCGCGATCCTGCTCAGCCTGCCCGCGCTGCTGGTTGGCGCGGCGGAGGTCTATTGGCCTGGTCTATTATTATTGGCCGCATCGCCCCAACTGGCCCTGCTCGCACAGCTCGGCTTGTCTCGCGTGCGTGAGTTCGACGCTGACCGCCTTGCGGCGGAACTGACTGGCGACCCGCAGGGGCTGGCGTCCGCGCTGGCGAAAATCGAGCGGGTCAGCCGCTCCTGGCGTGCCTGGCTATGGCCGGGATGGGGCAATCCCGAGCCCTCCTGCTTGCGCACGCGTCCGGCAACGCAAGAGCGCATCGCACGCCTGCTGACGTTGGCGCCTGGGCCAGCATCAGCGTTGCCACTCCGCGCGCCCCATTTTTTCCGGAATCCGCTTTGGCGACGCGCCCACCGCGCTGGCGCCCGAGCGGGCTGTGGCGCTGATTGCCCATCAACAGGAGACGTCTCATGGCCTATCTAGACCCGTACAAACGCCCCGCGCCGGACCGCTTCGTCCGGCGCTGGCTCTTCATCACCGCCTGTATTGCCGCGCTCATGCTGCTGTGGCAGTTTCTGCACGCCATCGAGGCCTGGTTCAGTCCGCGCGAGGCAGCAGAACGCACCGTGATGGCGCGTGGCGATCTGGCGGCGGACGAGAAAACCACCATCGAACTGTTCGAAAAATCGCGCGCCTCGGTGGTCTACATCACCACCGCGCAATTAGTACGCGATGTCTGGACGCGCAACGTGTTCTCCGTGCCGCGCGGCACTGGCTCGGGCTTCATCTGGGACGACGCTGGCCACGTCGTCACCAACTTCCACGTCATCCAGGGCGCGTCCGAAGCCACCGTCAAACTGGCCGACGGCCGCGACTACCAGGCCGCGCTGGTGGGGACGAGCCCCGCGCACGACATCGCCGTGCTCAAGATCGGCGTCGGTTTCAAGCGCCCGCCGGCCGTGCCGGTCGGCACCAGTGCCGACCTCAAGGTGGGTCAGAAGGTGTTTGCTATCGGCAACCCCTTCGGCCTGGACTGGACGCTCACCACTGGTATCGTCTCCGCGCTCGACCGCTCGTTGCCGGGAGAAGCGGGCGGCCCGGCCATCGATCACCTGATCCAGACCGACGCCGCCATCAACCCCGGCAATTCCGGTGGCCCGCTGCTCGATTCGGCTGGGCGGCTGATCGGCATCAATACCGCCATCTACAGTCCGTCTGGCGCCTCGGCCGGAATAGGCTTTGCGGTGCCGGTCGATACCGTCATGCGCGTGGTGCCGCAACTCATAAAGACCGGCAAGTACATCCGTCCGGCGCTGGGCATCGAGGTGGATGAGCAGCTCAACACGCGTCTGCAGGCGCTGACCGGCAGTAAGGGCGTATTCGTATTGCGCGTGGCGCCGGGCTCGGCGGCGCACAGGGCCGGGCTCGTCGGCGTCGAGGTCACCGCAGGCGGCATCGTGCCCGGCGATCGCGTTATCAGCATCGACGGTATCGCCGTTGACGACGTCACCACATTACAGGCCCGGCTAGACGACAAGAACGTTGGAGATGTTGTGGTCTTGTTAGTGGAGCGGGCCGGCAAGACTCGCGAGATGCTTGTGGAACTACAACCGGGAGTTTGATGGAAAGTGGGTCATGGATCTGCACAGCGAAGCAGCCAAGCGACTTCAGCCTTGCGCCGAACTACGAGCCCTAGCTAGGGATGGTCTGAAGTAGCCCTGTATTTCCGGCTGACTTCAGCCACTGCTGATTTTGAAAGCGGTGAACCGATCAAAAACGATCGGATCACTCGCTCATTTCGGTGCTTTCAGCCGTCGCGAGCACCTTGCGACGGCCATTTTCCGCATTACAGGCGCACCTCTCCTGCGCTTGCCAGCAAATGTCGGCGGGCCATCCATAGGTTCGACAGGGCAAACAGCGTCACCAGTTGTGCAGTGTTCTTCACCAGCCCTCGGAAACGTACCTTGGTGTAGCCGAACTGCCGCTTGATCACGCGAAACGGGGGCTCTACCTTCGCTCGCACTTGCGCCTTGGCCTTCTCGATCTTGCGCTTGGCTTTGTACAGGGCGCTGCGTTTATCGAGCATCTTGTAGGTGCTGCGGCGTGCTGCGACCTGCCAGATCACTTCTCGGTCGGCATGCTCGGAGCGCTTTTCGACGCCTGTGTAGCCGTCATCGGCGCAGACGACGTTCTCGTCGCCGTGCAGCAGTTTGTCGACCTGGGTGACATCCCCCCCTTCCCTTGTATCTAACAGTTTGTGGTGATTAGCTACCACCACTGAAGCAGAGTGAGCCGCCCCCTTCCCTTAAGGTCAGAAAAGTCGGCACCGCTGAACCTTGATTTGCAGCACATGGCCCTCCGCTTCACCTTTCACGCCAGCACATCAGGTTGAACGGTTACCGGGAGCTCGACTCCGTATGTACAAGGCGAACAGGCGTGACGGTTTATGTGAGAGGAGTTTGACCATGTTTCCAGTCGGCATTGACGTAAGTAAAAACACCCTGGATCTTTGCATGCTTTATGACGGTATCAAAGGACGCATAAAAACCCGTAACATCCAGAATAACAGACATTCAGTTGAAAATATTCTTCGCTGGCTCAGGCTTCAACATTGCAGTCCGGAAGATGTTCATGTGGTAATGGAAGCTACCGGTGTTTATCACGAACGGCTGGCCACTGAATTACATGATGCCGGTTTCCGGGTTTCTCTGGCCAACCCTCACCGTAGTCGGGAGTTTGCGCGTGGCATGGGAATCATGACAAAAACGGATAAGGTGGATGCGTATATGCTGGCCTGTTACGCATTCCTTAAGAAGCCACACCGCTGGGAGCCGCCGGCACCCGAAATCAGATATCTCGGTGCACTCCTGCGACGGCGGGATGTTCTGCTGGGTGATGCCCTGCGTGAGGAGAACAGGCTGGAAAAATACCTGTCGACAGACACACCTGCAGATATTATCAGTTCCTGCAGGCGTATGGCGCAGCTTCTGCGCGAGGAGGTAAGTAATATCGAGCGGCAGATAAAAGCACATATCAAAGCCAGCCCTGCACTGAGGCGTGATTATACACTGCTGACCTCAATTAAATCGGTTGGTCCCCAGCTGGGGATGCATATGCTGGTCGTGCTTCGCAGCCATAACTTTGTATCGGCTGAGCAGGCTGCCGCCTTTCTGGGCGTGGTGCCGATCGAGAAACGCTCAGGCACATCGGTCCGGAGCCGGCCGCGGATGTCGAAAATCGGCCCCCCTCAGTTGAGAGCGAAGCTTTACATGTCCGCCCTGTGCGGAAAAATATATAATAAGCGAATGCGTAATATTTACGATGAGATGTGCCTGCGGGGTAAACCTAAAATGGTGGCGATTGGCGCGCTAATGCGGAAACTGGTGCACTGGTGTTATAGCGTCCTGAAGACCGGAACCGTTATTAATGACGAAAGCCTGAAACAAGTACTGTCAACCTGACTGGCATTAAACTCAAGGTAATGCTCACAGCAATAAGTGAGCGCAGTCCGCTATGAGCGATCAGAGCAGCTACGCTAAAATCGTGGTCAAATAAATAACTAAGGCTGCTCAAGGAGCGGCAGGCCGGAGAAGCATGTATATTTCCAAACTGACCCTGGTGAATTACAAAAACTTCAAGAACACGTCTCTGCGGTTTCACAAGGGAGTGAACACCATTATCGGGGAAAACGGCTCAGGGAAATCTAACATCCTGCGAGCTATTCGCCTCCTGCTTGACGACAATATGGTGCGTTCTGCTTATCGTCTGGAAGAGGGCGATTTCAGCCGATCACTCGACCAATGGCAGGGGCACTGGATCATCATCAGCATGGAGTTTGACGAGATCACCACTGATGAATCCGTTCAGGCACTCTTTCTCCACGGTACGGCTCCCTTGGACGATGGGCCAATACATAAGGCCACATATAATCTCATTTTCCGACCCAAAAAAGACATCAGGTTGAAGCTGGCAGCCTTAGAATTGTTTGATTTTAAAGAACTCTCGGAGATTCGTGACGCAATCACCATCGATGATTACGAAACGCTTTTCACTGGACGGAGCAGTGCTGATTTCGGAAATCCAGCGGTATACCGAAGTATCGTTGGAGATTTTGATATATGTGATTTCTCATCAGAGACGGAGTTTCCAGAAATTGGGGCAAAGGTGCCGGGCTTCCTTTCAGTTACGAAAGAGGTCTCGCTGACTTTCATCCAGGCCTTGCGCGATGTTGTTTCTGAGTTTCACAACAATCGCACTAACCCTTTACTCACTTTGCTGAAGAGCAAGAGTGGAGATATCAATCCACTAACGATGGAACCAATCTCCGAGATGGTCCGCGGACTTAATGCCTCAATCGAAGGACTTGAGGATGTTCAGTCAGTTCGCAATCATATTCGTGAGACCATTAAGGACGCCGCAGGTGAAACTTACTCCCCTGCTTCACTCTCAATCAAGTCAGATCTCCCTGAAGAAGCAGATAAACTTTTTCAGTCCCTGCGACTATTCGTTGGTGAATCAGAAGAAGGGTACGAAGGTGCAATTCATGAGCTGAGCCTTGGCGGTGCCAACCTAATATACCTGACTCTCAAACTACTGGAGTTCAAGTACCAGCGGGAAAAGCTAGCCATGGCCAATTTCCTTTTGATTGAAGAGCCGGAAGCGCACATCCATACTCATATTCAAAAAACGCTGTTCGATCGCATCGCATATAGCGATGCGCAGATCATTTACACCACGCACTCAACTCACATCTCCGAAGTCAGTAATGTAAGCAATGTAAACATACTGGGCCGTCACGGAGCGTTTTGCGAGGCCTATCAGCCTGCCAGAGGTCTAGATCCCACCCAAATCAATAGCATCCAGCGTTATTTGGACGCGGTGCGTAGTAATCTCCTCTTCGCCAAAAGTGTGATACTCGTTGAGGGTGATGTGGAGGAGATCCTGATACCAATACTGATTAAGCTTGTACTGGGCGTAAGCGTTGACGAGTTGGGCATCAGTGTCATCAACATTCGTAGCACAGGATTCAAGAATGTTGCGGTTCTCTTCCATGACCTACGTATTAAGAAACGATGCGCCATCATCACTGATTTGGATAAGGCCTTCTTTAATATCACCGTACAGGCAACTGATAATGCCATTGTGGCAAAGATAAAGGCAAAAGCTGCGGGATCTCAGAAAGCCGGTTTAGAACGGCAGGCCGATTTGACAGAGTTCACGGCAGAAAATCCATGGATTGAAACCTTTTACGCCAAACACACCTTCGAGGTCGACTTTGTCGCAGCCGGCAACCAAGAGGCTATCGTCCAGACCATTCCGAAAGTTTACAAGGATCAGGTAACCAGGGAAGAGGCGAAGCTGCAACTCAAGTCCGGAGACCTGCAACAAATGGGTAGTCGTACGCTGACAATGGCTCGGCAAGAGGGTAAGGGGTGGTTCGCGCTTTTGCTCGCTGAATACCTCACTCCCCAAGTCCAGATACCTGAATACATCATACAGGCCATCCATTTTGCACATGGCAAATTTCCGCGTTCCCTTATTGTCAGAATTCTCCAGTATCGCACTGAATACCGATATGGAGCAGATGTGGCAAATCTGCCAGCGAAACAATTATTTCTTCAGGAGATAAATCGTTTTGCGCAAGGAGATATTGGCCTGGCTGAGTTCAGGATAACAATTGGACGTTTATTACCGGGAGACCCCATTATTGTATTCTTAGGGAAGTTGCAATGAGGTTCGTTTGGGATCCAAGTGACCTCAATCCTGAACAGGCGGCAGCAGTGACAGAGCCATCGAGCATTTTTCTGATCGCTTGCCCGGGTAGCGGAAAAACGCGCACCCTGACCTACAAAATTGCCTATGAACTCTCTCGTCGAACTGATAAGCGGATGGTTGTTGCCATTACCTACACCCACCGTGCAGCCGATGAGATCCAAGAACGTATTGAGGATTTGGGCGTTGATACTTCTGGGCTATGGATTGGTACCATCCATGCCTTTTGCCTGGAGTGGATCCTTAAGCCATATGGCATTTATTCGCCTGAACTAGCGCGTGGTTACCGCGTTATCGACCCGTACGATCGTGAGCGTCTGCTGGAGAGGCTGTGCGCTCAGTATAAAGGTATCACTCACTGGGATTGTGACTACTACGTTACTGAAACGGGTTATCAACTTGGCTGTGTCGATACGAGAAAACATCCTATTATTCAAAACGTTTTGAAGGAATATTTTAAAGAGCTTTCATCAAGCCGACAGATCGACTTCGAACTTATCCTTTGGTATGCGTACTGCTTGATGCGGGACAGACCTCCTATCGCAGTACTGCTCTCTCGCGTGTTTTCCCACATCCTCGTGGATGAGTATCAGGATACCAAACAGATTCAGTACTCTATTTTGACGTCGATACTTCGCGCTGGAAGGGGGGAGACCAAAATACTCATCGTTGGTGATCCGAATCAAGCAATCTATGGCTCACTGGGTGGCTACGCTATGCCATTAGATGAATTCCGTGCGCAAGCCGGAATCCCGATAAAGGAGTTTGCGCTCAGCCTAAACTATCGCTCCAGTGAGCGAATCATCAGCTATTTTTCGAACTACAGCGTACACGCTAGCAAAATCACCGGTGCTGGCAAAGATGCTAAATTTCCCAGCCGGATTACCTATAATCAAAAGGTTACACGCAGCAATGTTCATGATGAGATTGTAAGGCTGATTCGGAAGAGTCTAGACAACGGCTACTCACCCGAAAACATCTGCGTCCTCGCTCCACAGTGGGTTTTGCTTGCCTCCACGACTCGAAAACTAGTTGCAATGTTGCCTGATCAGCAATTTGATGGCCCAGGCCTCATACCTTTCAGTAATAACTTCGATAATTTCTGGTTCAAGGTTTCCAAGGTTTTACTGACGGATTCTTCCCCAGCATTACTTATCAGGCGACTGCGTTGGGCAAACGAAGTAATAAAAGATCTTGATAGTTTCGGCGTTGATACTAAGACACTGACACCGAGAATCTTGCTGCGGGAGAGTAACGCGCTCACGGTCAATGAGTTGGACGGACTCCGCTACCTGGACCAGGCCTTCACCGAGCTGCTCAAGAGGCTCAATATTTCTCCGGAAATTCATCCTGCGCTCTTGACTCATCGAGAGGCTTTTTTCAGCAGCTCAGCTGCGCGAATAGAGCGTCTGCAAAAGGAAGGGGCGACATACATCAATCAAATATCCGTCTTCAAAAAAGTCTTTCGCGAAAGAAGCGGCATCACTGTCTCCACCATTCATGGTGTCAAGGGTGCCGAGTTCGATGTCGTCATCGCCTTTGGATTATTGGAGGGCATGGTACCGCACTTCAATGAAGTGAATGGACATGTTGCCGCAAGCAAGCTCCTCTATGTATTGAGCTCTCGTGCTCGAAAAAATCTTCATTTAATCTCGGAGTCAGAACGTCAGAGAGGAAGATACAGTAGCTATTCCGCGACCGAATTACTCGCGGCCTGCATCTTTAATTATGACGAGGAGTAAGGCATTAGTAGGATGGGACGCTGAGACTGTCACATTGAGCAGCTCCCGACAAACTAACATAGCACGATGTAACCAACTTCCGCTTATGGCGCAAAGCAGACATTAAAGACTACAGCATCGGGATACTTTCGGATGCCGCGTCAGCCGCATGGAGGCGCCAGATGAGGTTACATGTGTCTGTGGAGTCAAATGGCGCCGAAA
>OGTM01000302.1_pt1 | contig 21150 bp, 16 predicted proteins | sample 1574581 | NCBI WGS metagenome assembly OGTM01 (sample SAMN03295850, study PRJEB24534) | human gut metagenome | isolation source: fecal sample 3 from infant 7 | host: Homo sapiens | place: USA: Pittsburgh, PA | collected 2014-07 | reverse complement strand
CAGGGCGCAGAATGAAATATCTGAACATATTGATTCCTTTTTAGATAAAAATAACATTCACAGCCGTCTTAATTTCATTATCGCCAGACCACTGTTTTCTCATACACCGCAATCACACCACGCCTGATTAATTCCTCTTTAACGCGACCATAAAGCGCCATGCCTTTTGTATTACCGGACAGGGATTTAATATAATTCATCAGGGATGAAGTATTCGCCGGGCGGTTCCCTGCAGATTTTTTACTTAATGACTGGACTTTATCGGTCAGGTGCAGCACTTCATCGTTACTGATTACCATAGGTGCCGCCTTCGGTTTCTCTGCAGAGCAAGGCGATGATATACGGCAACATCGTCTCCCCGCCCTGCATAGCTCGGCAATGACGCCATCATAGCCTTTATCATTCGAGATAATATGAAATATCGTCTCTTCCGGTGCAGTCGCGCTAAGTCTTCCCAGCTCAAACACCAGATGGAAGTCCACATTATTTTTTGACACATTCGAAACCTGGAATACGCTTACCGATATATCACCTGCATACGTTACAGCTGGAAAACGTATAAACTCCTGCTGAGGCCCGGTAAATAAAATAAGGCGTTCATAACGGGACAGACGGACATTTTCAAGTGTACCAATATTTTCATAATCTACGAGAGCAATAATTTTTTCAGTCATCGTCATCCAGAATCTGTCTGCACGGACAGTTATGATGCCGCAGCCTGTAATGCGGCAAATATAAAATGAATACCTGTTGCTATTTCAGGCATACCCTCAGCTAATTTTCGTTACATCTATTAGCTGAGGATTCCCAGGTATAATTATCAGGAATGGGTAAATATAATTAAAGGGTCTGACTCATCTTTCGTTCAGCTCGCAGCAGCTCCTTCATCATGCGCTCACTGGCGTACTGCGCTTCCTCTGCAGTGACGGTCGCAACGGCATTCCCCTGCAGATCATAGCGGGAGGCCCCCACCTTCATCCGGGACAGATAGCCCGCAGACCGGGTCAGACTCTTCAGGCACTTAATGACCTGTTTATGCGACAGCGGCAGGTCGCGGTTCACAATGTCGGCAAACAGCTGCTCGCGCATTCCCGTCGCCAGCAGACGGGGTGAGTTTCCGTCGAACAGCTGTGGCCAGAATGCCTTCAGGGTCATGATGGCCTGTTCCGGCGGCAGCAGGCGAAGATAACGCACCGGAGGTGGCGTCTTTACCGCTTTATCCGGCGCCGGCGCAGCGTTGCGCGCGTCGGCTTCGGCCGCTTGTTTAGCCTTCTCAAGTTTCGCTTTCTTTGCCTTCCAGGCCGGCGGGGACGAGACCACCACGACCTTCTTTCGGCGCACCACACCAGGAGCAGGGGTTGCCTCTGCGGGGGCCGTGCTGTTCTCCGCCGGTTTTCGTTTCAGGCTCAGTACAGGGCGTTTTTCTTCACTCATAAGGGGCCATATCAATAAAAGCTACAGGTCTGTGCTATACGATACGCTAACGGTATCATCGTTTCACCTCGCAATGCAGTGGACACAACGATGATGTCCCCTTTGTCACGTTTACGGGCAATGTGCCCGCCCCCCGGACCTGTGTCCGGTTTTTTTTTACATCGAGACGACAATACCGAGTACCGCCAGGTGCACCGCATAGAACATCACGAAGAACTGCCGCGGCCAGAAGCGTTTCACACGTTCTCCGGCAGATGAGCACACCATCAGCGTCAGCAGCGCAATCGCCAGCCCGGCCACTGATTCACTCACGTCATGCATATTCATCAGCAACACCATGAGGGCCCACAGCACCCCGTATCCCAGCCGTTCCTGTGCATGCTGTGCGCGACAAAGCAGCCAGCTGGCGGTGAGCATGCCCACTCCGGCCATGCCGTAGCTGCCGGTTGACAGGGGTATCCAGGTGACCAGCAGTCCAGCCGCCGGGAGGGTGTAATACCAGGACGGCTGGCTGACCCACCGCAGGACCTGGCCCGTGACGGCAAAGGCAAACAGAATATTCCCGGAATACCACGGGTACCCGATGAGCATAAACGACACCTGGGCGACCAGCGCCCAGCCCCACAGGCTGTTCAGTTGAGACTGGCGTATTTCCGCGTGCCGTGCCAGATTCATTCCCCATGCCAGACCGAACAGCGGAAAACAACCACGTCCCAGCAGGCGCATCACTTCATTGTTTCCGGCCAGCAGTAAGCCGGTGTGGTCAGTCACCATCAGTACCAGTGCGACCGTTTTAATCATATCCGTTTGTCCCGGTGTCCAGGTCAGCAGGCGCTGAAGCCAGCTGTCTGTCGCGCCTGGAAATGTGTATTGTGCTCTCATATTTTTTTCCTTTTAGCGCACCGGCAGACTGCCCGATTTTAATCGGGGAGGCTGCCGGTGCAGACAAGCCGCAGGCGCGTCAGTCGCCCCCGAGTGTTTTCTCGCGGTTAAGGTCACGAACCATGTCCCGCTCCACAGCCTGCAGACGCTCACGCTGCAGACGTTCTGAGGCCACCTGCTGAATCGCCTCCTCCTGGCGCCGGAACTGAGGATCATCCGGTAGCGTCGTTTTCTCCGTACCCGGCCGGTCACGCTCCAGTCCGCGAATGACGTCCCCGATAACCTCTTTCACCCGGTCCGCCGGCTCGCCGGCTTTACGCGCCTCCCCGGCCACTTCCCGGGCAGTCTGTTCCGCCTGTTTTTCCATTTCCCGGCGCTGCTGTTCTTCTGCCGCCCGCTGTGCCAGTACCTCTGGCGGGAGGATAATGTCAGCCCCGGCCTGCGGTACCGGAGCCACCGGCGCCGGTTCAGCCCATACCCGCCCACCGGTCATGGCCCCGGGGTTCCAGGGGCGGTCATCACCGGCCAGCCGCACCACCACCCCCGTATCGGGATTGTCGCGGGCCATTCTGACGCCCTCCCCCATATTCCCGGCCAGCAGGCTTTCTCCGTTGCGGCTGTTCTGCAGCGCCACGAACCGGGCGTCTTCATTGCCCATAATTCGTCCCTCTCCGCCGATAGCCTCCAGCCGTCCGTCCCGATCGGTCAGCGGGCTGAGCCAGATACCGGCGGCTTTCCCGTTTTTATCAAATGCCGGCAGCGCCACATGCGGCTGAGGGTACTTTTTCCCCGGAGAAATGAATTTTCCTGGTGAACTTCCCTGTGCCAGACCGGACTGCTGCAGGGCTGCCCGGCCCGCGGCGGTTTCATCCAGTGGCCTTGCCCGCCCGAACAGCAGATCGGCTGTTTTCACCGCCCGGTCGTTACGGGGTTCAAGAATATCGTGCGCCGTCGCTTTCTCAGGTGAATTCTTGATGGCCTTTATCCAGCCCTCACGGTTGTCGGTGTAGACCTGAACATGCTGTTTCATGCGGGATAAAGCCACATAGGCAGACTCAAAGCTGGCCATCTGTTCCCGACCACCGGCCACCCCTTCCAGCGCGATGGCATACGGTTCGCTGGCCCCCTGGGCGCCGTGGGCGGTGATGGCGTAGGCGAGGTCGATATGCTGCTGTGCCTGCTCCGCCTTCGGGGTCAGCGTACGGGTGATTTTGCCATCAGACAGCGTGACACTGTCACCCGAAACAGACTGCACTTCCCAGATACTGTTGGCCACATAGCCGCGCTCCGGGTCACTTTTGCTGAAGCGCATTCGGTCCCCCTGAGACACGGTGATCTTTTCCTGACGATAGAGCGTGACGCCTTCTGCCGATGCCTCCCGGGGTGAGATAAATCGCTCCTTTCCTTCACTGTCTGTCAGGGTGATCAGCTGATTATCCTTATCCACTTTGCTGATACGGTGGTATACGTTATCAACCAGCGCCACCGCCTCCTTGTGAGCCGTCCAGGTCGACAGTTTGCGCAGTTCACCGTCACGGATGTTACTCGTGACCAGCACCGGCAGGGTGATTTCCTCTTTGCCGGTTTCCCCGTTCTCCCGCCGTGCGTCATGGATCAGACTGTTCAGCGCCCGCCGGTCCTTATTCAGATGGGTGATCACCAGCGTCTGCGACTGTGCCTCCGGGGTCCGTCCGGTATAGTCCTTCACCAGCGCCTCGTAGAGCGTCGCGGGCTGACCTGCCGGCAGGGTTTTCCCCTCGCTCAGCGCCTTTTGTATCGCCTTTTCCTGCTTCGGCGTGAATTCCACCACAGAACTGCCCGGCGCCCAGACGCCTTCTTTTCTCGGCACCTGCTCCGGCGTGACCTGCTCAATGGTGGTCAGGGCGCGGTGCACATCCCGTTCAATCAGGCTGTAGACCGCCGGTCGCAGCTCAGGCACCTGACGCACAATCTCTTTCATGATGGCAATGTCGGCGGCGCTGCGCTGCTGCATCAGCCTGAACGGCTGGCCCGGCGCGATGGGCTGCAGCTGGTCGTTATCCCCACTGGACACCGCCCGTCCACCGCCAGCGACGATGAGGGAGTGGGCTTTTGCCATATCGGCCAGCCCCACCATCGAGCTCTCGTCGAGCAGGAACAGGGTGTTGCTGAAATCGGGTGTCTGGCCATTGCGCTGCAGCAACTGCGTGTCGTGGAGGAACGACGCCGTCGTGCGCGCATCCACGCCGGCACTCTGCATTTCCCCGACCGCGCGATGCGTCGGCGCCAGACCGATGACGCGCGGGCGGGTCTCTTCCGGCAGCAGACTGATGGCACTCATGACTGCCCGGAACTGGGTGGTTTTCCCCACCCCGGCATACCCCTGAACCACCGTGAACCGGTCCGTGCTCTCCAGAATCATCCGGGTCGCCGCCCGCTGTCCGGCGGTCAGGTCCGTCATCAGACTGTCCGGCACGCGGTCCATCAGGGGGGCCACCGCGCCTTTACCTTCCAGCACGTGGGTCAGGATGCTTTTTTCGGCGTCCCAGGTCTGACGGGAAATCAGCAGGTCATTGCCGTAGCCGTGCGCCACCGGTACATTCAGCAACTGCCCCGACCTGATTTGTGCCTGGATGGTCGTGTCGATGTCCGCCATCGAAACCTTCCCGCCCCCGGTTTCCATTGCCGTCGCCAGCAGCTGGGGCCGGGAGAAGGTCAGGTCCTGGCTCTCAAGCAGCGGGATGGCCAGGTGAATGGCCTGTTCTGCCGGGGTATGCAGCCCGGCCTTCTGCTGCGCAATGGCCGCATCCAGGTCCGTCTCGCCGGATCGGGTCTTCAGCTGCTCTGAGACCACGCTGAAGGCGGTATGCCGCGACAGCTTCTCCGTCGTGCGCGCCGCATCCTGCGCCGAGTACAGCCGGAGATGACTTCCGCTCTGCGCCAGCTGGTTGAGGGTGGCGTTATCCAGCTCACGCTGCGTCACCGACGCAAAGACCGTTGCCGTCTCGCTAACCGACCTGCCGGGACTTTCCACCCAGCCGTGGCCGACTTTAATACCGTCAAACACGCCCGCGCCCGCGGCCAGGGTCTGCGTGGTTTTCTGCCCCGGCCGCTGTACCGTCAGCTGCCCCTCCTCCACTTTCATCACCGTGATGCTTTCCCCGCCTTTCAGGCGTGTGTCCGGTATCTTCCCGAGCACCGCCAGACGTTCCCCCTCTGCCACCGGCAGTGTATCTGCCCGGAACAGCGTCCACTGGCTGTCGACCGCGGAAACCTTCAGATCAAGACGGTCCCCTTCCCGGTCTTTCAGGGTCAGCATATTGCTGCTCGCGGTCACCCGGTCAATGACAAAGCGATCGTGCGTCCGGGTCTCCGGATCCCAGCGTTCCATCACCATCCCCTCCCGGTAATAATCCCGCACGCCCCGGCTTTTGCTGTCCAGCCACACCGGCGTCAGGGCTGTAATGGTCGTGTCTTTCTCACCCAGCACCCCCTCCTGTCTGAGGGAGTCTCGGATGAGGCCGTTGAGTACGCTCTGTTCACGCGTCCCGCTGATTTGGGCCACGCTTTCCTGCCCTTCACGCACGCTGACGGCAAACTCCTGTGCCAGCCGGCTGTAGCGTGCTCCTTTATCCGGTTCACTGATGATGTCGGCTGTGGTCTGATGGCCCCCCTGCCAGCGATACGTATTCACGCCGCTGTCCTTCAGCACCGTCAGCGCGCTGCCGGTCCCGCTGCGCTTCCCGCTGTCGGAGAGCAGGACCTGCACGTTATGGCGCATCGCGCCATCGAGCAGGGAAATCGTTTCCTTCAGGCTCAGCTTCTCCGCCTGATCCACGATGAGTGTTCCGCCCGGAATAAACGCCGTCCCGTCCTGCAGGGCGGATTTACCGGTCACCGTTTCCCCGGCCAGACGCACATCACCGGCGAGAAAATCACGTGAGCGGTTATCGGCCGCCAGGATATGGACGTCACGCCCCTGCTCCCGGGCCATCAGGGTTAACTCGGCCACCCGCTCCCGCTGGCCGGTTGCACCGCCCTGACCGGAAACGATACCCATGACCGGGCGATCCTGCGCCAGCACGCTGACGGCATCGCTGAAAGGGGCCTGGCGCACCACCGAGGCATCGGACGTGACGGAGACATGATTCTGGCGCTGCACCTCCTGACTCAGGGCTTTGACGGCGAGTTCATCGAGAACGTGGATGTTTGAGGTGAACAGGCCTTTCTCGCGATCGAGAGGGATAAGCTGCTCCCGTTCAATGGCAGCATCGATGCCCTTTCTCGCCAGCTCAAACACACCGTCCTTCGCCTCCAGCTGGCCGACCGTGCGAGCCAGCAGGTCGGCATACGTGAACTGCACCTTGCGGTCGCTGAGACCGGCAATCGCTTTCGTCACCACATCCGTGATATCCGGACCGTCAGTGTTCACCGGCGCGGCAGGTGCACGGGCCAGCTCTGCGGCTCGCGCATCGGCGGCCTCACGGTACCCCCGGATGTCAAACCCGGTCTCCTTCAGCGTGTTCATCCACTCCACCATCTTCTCTGCCGGATCGATGGCTTCTTTCGACTTTCGGGTATCGAGCGCGGCCACATCCCGGGACTTCAGGGAGGCATCGGGTCCGGCGGCCTCCCTGAGTTCCTGACTGCGGGTGGAAAACGACTCAACCGGCACGCCCTCCATCTCCCACATACCGTTCTTACCCGCATCCACTGTCCTGTAACCCAGAGACTCAACATCGGCCCTGAGAGTGTTCTGGTATATCTTTCCGAAAGCGATGCGGTTGGCCAGTATGTTTTCGGAAAACCCGGTTTTACCGACGGTATCGCTGGCCAGCGTCTGCCATTTATCGCCGTTCTGTGTCGCATTGATAACCACGCTGTGCGTGTGTATCTGTGGGTCCTGAGCGCGCGATGTATCGTGGTTAAAGCGGGCAATAATCAGATTCCCGGTCAGGACTGTTTCAGAAACGCCGTCTTTCTGCACCCGCGTGCTGGCCAGGGACTCCACCTGATTAAGAGCCACTGTCACCGCGCGATTATGAGCGTCGATAAGACGCTTATCACCACCCAGCATAGCCAGCATCGATACACTCTTCGGTGCTGAGAACGTCAGATCGTAGCCGGGCCTGTGCTTATTCACGCCATCCTGAATCCGGGTCAGGTCGCTGCCATCAGGTAGCTTTCCCTGCAGTAGCTCCGTGAAGATCTGCTTGTCTACCTTTCCTTCAAGCCCCAGCGCTTCTGCGCCTTTACCCTGCCAGCGCTCCTCCATGCTCCCGATAACGTAGTAGTTGTCTTTCTCTGTGTAGTAGTTACCGGCACTACCCGCCGATTTAACCTGGCTGAAACTGAGCATCAGAAATTCCCCCCAATTTCGAGATCATCCTGCTCATCGTGGCGGTGGCTGTGGTTGATATTGACCTCTTCACGCCGCTGCATATCCCGCTGCGTCTGCTCATCAGCCCAGGCGTCATACGCCTGCATGTCTTCAATCACACCGTCCTCGTTCATACCGGCCGGCAGCATGGCCTGCCCCTGTTCTGCGGACTGCTGCGCCAGTACCTGTTCTGTCCCGCCTGCCGCTGCAGCAGGGGTACCGGCAGAGGATGCTGTTGCGGCAGTTCCGGCCGCTGCGGCTGCTTTTGGTTTGATCAACGGTACGGTCGTGACCCGCAGGACGGGAGGCTCAGCTGTCCTGGCGGAGGGTTCCGCTGCCGGACGCTTTGTTGTCGGCGGCGATTTTACCGGTGCAGGAGTTACCGTCATTACTGCTGGCGCAGGCTGACTGACCGGCTCAGGCTGTTCACCGGCGTGACTGCCGGCATCATCTGGCCAGGATGCCGGGGCATCCGGCGTGAAAAGCGCCCTGGCAAGACTGCCTTCAGCTTCCCGCGCTTCAAGCAGCGCACTGAGCCGCGCATCCACCCGCGCATCGAGAGTGCGAGGAATAAATCCTTCGGCAATTTTCGGACGCGGCTTGTATTTGAGGGCCAGCTTCACGGCCGGATACGGCCCGGGCAGCGTGACATAGCAGGACAGGTCCGGTAGCGTCTGAATATCGGAGTAACTGACCAGCGTTTCCCGCTCTTTTTCTTTCCCGGTCGATACCCCATCACGCACCGGGTCAGCACCGTAGGAGTACTGTTCGCTGGCTTTGAGAATTTCCTTCTCACCAATTTCACCGGCAGCAAACTCCGCAATCTCTTTACTCGGGGAGCGGAAGAAGGCCCGGGTGTTCATCACGTCAAAGAGCGTGGCGGCAGGCTTAACGCCATAGATATCTTCAAGCTGGGCATAGGACTGAATACCGAACACATAACAACCACCAAATTTACGCGCCTCCGGGAGGATTTCGACCAGGTCCGGCAGCTTGTGCAGCGTGGGGAGCTCGTCGGCGAAAATCCACACGCGCCGGTTACGGTTCTCCCCCATCGCCAGCAGGCCGCGGATAGCAATTGACAGCCACATCGAGATAACCGGCTTCAGGGAAGCATGGGTGTCAGCGTTGGAGGAGATAAACAGCCAGCCATTGGGTCGGTCCTCACGGACACCGCGCATCCAGTCCCGGATAGTGAACGGCTCGCCGTTCTTCTCAATGCCCTGCAGGTAGCGAATAGCCTTGACGTAGTTGGTCAGCACGGCACGAATGGAGATGGCCGTTTTCTCAATTTTCTCTTCAACCAGGTTCGCTGCCGGCGTGTTCTGCAGATAGGCGCGCAGCTTGTCGATTTTAATGGACAGCATGGTATCGACCAGCTTCTCGTAGCTGCGATCGTCGTCTTCGCGCATCAGATACGCGCCTTCGGCAAAGATAGTGCGACCGGAGCCCTGCCAGAACGGGTCTTCTTTGGTGCCCATCGGGATAAGGGTGTTGGAGATGTTGTCGAAGTCCGGCAGCGTCAGGCACTCTTTCCACAAATCCCAGGCCGCGCAGCGCGAGTCCAGCGGGTTGAGGATTTTATCCAGTGACGGGTCGTAATAGCTTTTGACGAACTCACAGGAGCGATCGTAAATGATGGCCATATCGCCCCGGGCACGGACATAATTCAGTAGCCGGCGGATCACTTCTGATTTACCGGAACCCACGGTACCGTGGAGGCAGAAGTTCTGGATTTCGGAGTTTTTAAGGATAGGCAGGTCGCCAATTTTAATATCGGAGGCCACACCATCACGCTTCATCTGACGGGCCACTTCTTTGGGTTTATCGGAAAGCTGGCGCCCGCCGGTGTTCTCATCCTCACTCTGCTGTTTCCCCTGGCGGCCCAGCACCCAGCTGGCGATGAAGAACGTCACGATACAGATAACAAGAGAAACCACGGCAGCAAAGGCGAAACCAGTCCACAGCTGCTCTCCACACCAGATAGTATATTTATCGGCCAGGATTTGTTCTGAGGTATATTCCAGCGACTGGCCGTAATATTGAATGGTGTATACCGGCTGGGAGCGAATAATATCGCGCATCGGACCCAGCGTCGTACACCACCAGTATACGCAGCCGTTCACAAAGGTCTGCCAGCTGAGCCGGTACATCAGCATCAGTCCGCACAGCACCCAGAATAAAATAAACAGCACGTAGAAAATAATATTGGCAATCTGACCAAACATGCGAAAGCGCATATTGGCGATCTGACCGCCCTGCGTCATATCTTTGGCATTGAAACTCATGGCACTAATCCGTCAGTAAAGTATTAGGGTCGGAAGGACAAATTAATCAGCGGAAACACACCGGCACAGAAAACAGGATTACAGTCATGCCCGGATCCATAGATGGCCAGGCCGGATACTGGCTGCTATTCAGAGGTTATGCAGAAGCTATAGCCCTCTGAGCCAGGGCAATGTCCGCCTTTAATGTATGACTTCGCCACCTGCCGTCCGGCCTCATCGACCAGGGCATGCAGTGTGGATGGCAATGTTTCAGCCGTGTACTGCAGGCAGACGCAGTAGCATTTCACCGGAGGTTTAATCATATCCGGACGTTCAAACCAGCCGGTCGACGGGAAAATCCGTGTGCCGAAGAGCCTGTCAGAAGGAAACTGAGTCTGCACGGACCAGGCAAACACGTCGTCAGCGCTGTCGCGGCGATTGACGCCGGGGATATACAGATTTTCAGCTTCGCGGACAACACGGGAGGCAAGAGAGGACAAGGCGGAGTCATCCGTGCTGGCCGGGCCTTCCACACATATGGAAAGATGGAAGTATTCCGTTTTGCTCTGTGCTTCTGGCTTTGTATTGGGAATAACTGACGCCGTGTCTCGCTTACGTCCCGTGGAAGACGTCATTAATTTTCGGAAAAAGACACCTGCGATGAAAACAAGCAGAAGAATAACTAACGCGCTGCAGATATACATGATGTGGTCACTGAAGAGAGAACAGACCTCGCGATGTGACAGGGAATCAATTCCCCCCGCTGCAGGATGTGGGTAAATATCGCCAGGCATCAGTTCATGTGCATCAAGAGACCTGACAGGTTCAGATATTGTCATAAATAACCTCTACTCAAATAAAGACGAAAAGACACCGCCAAAGGCGGCAACGCCTCACAGATGCACAAATAAATTGCGCAACTGTTCACCGTTTATATTAGGAAAAAACCGTAAAAATTAAGAAATGAAGAACAAAAGGTTTACTAACCGAACGATTAGATTCGGTTAGTAGAGAGCAGGAACTCAGTTGTTATTGCAGTTTTATTTCTTTATTTTTAACCGATTCAATAACAGACGTCAGAGTAGTTAACTGATAACGACCGAGATCAATATTCATCACCATAACCGTAACTATTATGCAGAAGAATGTTATTACACAGAAGATAATAGAATCTAGATGAGTAAATGAAAAATAAAATGCTAAACATGGAAATATAAATAAGATACAGACCCCATACATCTTACATTTAGCCAGAAGAAAATTAACAAACCTTGAATTTTTCCTGAATGATTCAGGTAGCGAAAGAAAATAAGATCGCGTTTTAGCTGTCACTACGATGGAAAAAAAACCCATCGCACCCGCAAAAACCATAACTGTTATTTTATCAATACCAGAAGCATAATCACTTAGCCAGTACGAAAAATAGGATGAAAGAAGAAACCATAACATACATGTCAGTCCAGGCCAGATACAACTCCAGAACGAGGGGATCATCAAATCCTTCTCAGTCAGAATCCGTTTTAACTCTTCAACTTCACTTTGTATTATTTGATGGGTTATCATCCCTTCCTCCCTATCTCTTTGATTTATCGTTTTCTAATTTTGTTGCCTTATCCAGTAGCTCTTTGGTTGAGTCCGCGCCAGGCAGTCTGGTTTGATGTTCTTTCTTATCATTATAAGAATTTTTGAAATCATTTTCTTTTGTTTTGTGGTCTTTTTCCAGTTCAGCATTCTCTTTTTTCACCTCAACACCTTGCTGTTGTATTTTTTCTCGGGCTTCCTGATGCTGTTGTTTATTCTCTGCAATCATCCCATCCACTTTTTGCCCCACATCATCCTTAATACCCGCCTCTTTGGTCATGGCATCAATACGGCCGGCATTATGTCCGTAGTCCGCCATGACCGAACCATTGTCGCCACCGCCTGACACCCCAGACATATTCTGACCGATGCTTTCGCGACCCTGTTGATACGCACCATCAACCCTGGGTTCAACCTGCTCTTTGACGAATTCACGCGCCAGGGCTTCACGCTGCGCCGCAACTTCAGGAGAACTGGTGTTGGTCAGAATAGTTTCAGCGTCCTGAGGTGCACGATGCTGAACAAAGTTCGCAAACTGCTGAGTGAGATTCTCGCTCATCTGGCCAGTCATGCTCTCTGTACGCGAAGCCATCTCACTGTACTCGTGGCTGCGTGTCCGGCTGCTTGTATACTGGTCATAGCTGTTTTTGGCACTGGAGAGTGACGCGGCAAACTGGTCAACACGCGAACTGGCATTGTTATCGGTGTTATTGCCTGATGTGGTTGTTTTATGGCTGGTAAAGTAATCGGATGCTTCCTTAAAGTCTTTCGCCGCCTGAGTGCTGGTATCATGGCGATTATCTTCAGAATGCCTACCTGATCGTCCAACAGTATCCGTTGACCCCGTACTGGCGGCACCACTGGCTGCCACTTTAACACCACCAAATATACTGCCTCCGGTAACCCAGCTCCCTATTTTCCCAAGAGCTGCATCAGAAGAATCAATTTTAGCACCGCCATACAACTCACCCGATATTGTTCTTTTTCTTGACTCATCCATTAAATTCTGGAAAGACTGCTCATTGCTAATGTTGTTGGCTTTCGCATTAGCAACAACCGCATTCCACATTTTGCTTCTGGCCATCGAATCCTGCGAAGACTCGGTAGTATCGGCCCCGGTCGTTGTTGATGCACTGTTCCCTTTATTGGTGCCAAATTGCTGCAGACTATTCCAGGCACTGGTGACGCTGCTGTTATAACCATGCAGTGCGCTTTCGGCCTGGACATCGGCCTCCCTGGCCATCTGCTGCTGCGCACTGGCTATCTGACGACCGACGTTGATATCCACCGGCAGTTTTGACATGGCGCCACTACTGTCCAGGACCGTTGAACCATCCCGGGTCTGGGTACTCATCCCTCCATTCCCCAGCTGACGCGACATCTGTCCGAAACTGGTTGTGCTGTTCGTTCCCCAGCTGTAGCCGCTGACGTTCTCCATCTGCATGTTGGCAAACGAGTAATTGCCGTCCACCACGCCGGAAGCCGCCTGCGATGTTGCACCAAGCCCGGAAGAAGAAAAATGGCTGTAGGCACTGGAGAAGGCTGCTCCCATGCTCTTCACGATCCCCCACGACAAAGGCGGTATCATCACGGCAATATAGCCCGCGGTGGTCGCAATATCCGAGTTTTTGAGCTGAACCTGCGACAACTCAGAGAGAACAACCGGTACGCCATTTTGCTTCGCATAGTAGGCCATTGCGCTGTTCAGGATGGCGAACAGTAATGGCCACGTCTGCAGCCAGATAAGCGCAAACACATACCCCTTTAGCACCTGCAGCGTCATCATATTAAACATGGCGGCCATCACCATGATCGGGAACATCCCAATCATTATCCCCATGATAACGGTCTGCATCAGCGGAAGTGTGCGAAGCGCCTGGTGCCCCATTGTGGCCTGTGCCAGCCGCTGCTTTTCAAGGGATGATGTGTTAGCGATATTGACCAGACTGGCGGTATCGCCGCTGCGGGCTGCATAACTCTGGATCCCGCTGCGCAGGGCGTTCATCGTGACGTTCTGGCGGATAATCTGCCCGGCGCTCTGTCCTGAGCTGTAGAAGTAATTGTAGCTGTCGCCAATCATCTGGCTGAAAAGCAGATCGGGATTAGGTTTGCCGCCAAACAGCTGACGAACATAGTAGTTCCAGGTTTTACCGCCTGTCTGGGTATCCAGTGCAAGGCGTTGTTTCAGCTCCGTCGCCGCCTCCTGGCAACTGATAAATGTGGTACCAAGATAGTTTTTATCCAAAAAATTATAGCTGTTATTGGGAACCTGGCGCAGTGGACTCGGGTTTGCAAAAATCAGGGTGTACGGGTCAGGTGAATTCAGTAAATCCTCAAAAGAGTACTTATGATTGAGGAAAATGTCGCCCATCACACAGTTTTGTACGTAATCGGAGAACAGCGTCGTAATTTCAGGATTTTGTGATAAAAAATCCGTACTTTTCGCGACCAGATTACTGCCAAATAGCATCCCCGTTTTACTGTACGTGACACTGTCCGGCAGAGAGAAGACCATCTCATAACTCTGGATAAGCGCGTTTCCCACCCGTGTTGTCAGCGACGCCGGAATGGCCAGACCAATTGGAACATTATCGACTTCATAGACCTGCGCAACGTTACTGTAATCGATGATCTGCACAGGGGTGCGAATGACAACCAGCATAGAGACCAGGGTGAGCGAAAAGACCCAGCCAATCAGGTCCATTACGTTGTGTTTTTTTACCCAGCTCCCCGCCACAATGAGTACCGAGATGGCGATACACATCTTTTCTATGGTCGACCATGTGCCGGTCCCCATAAACGCCGCAATCGCGTTCAGGTTGCCCCGTAACCAGTCACCGCCTGCAATGGCATATATCTCAAGCATTACTGATTCCCCCCAAAATGATAGTTATTCTGGTAGCGGGTCATCATGCGGGCAGAGACCTGCTGGCGCATGTAACTCATTTGTCTGTCAACCACAAGCAAGGCGTCCTGCTGGACCTGAACGCGGGACTGGAAAGCGGCAATCTGGACACTCGCCTGGTTGAGGTTTTCCATGATCATATCCATTGTCGACTGGGGATAATTACCGGTTGAGATCATCGCCCGGGCCTGCTGGATAAGTTCCTGAATGTACTGCAGCAGGATGTCGTAGCCGATATAGTCCGTCAGCTGGTAAATAAGTGAGTTAGACACCCCGAGCATCTGCGGATCGACCAGGTATTTGAACACCGGGATGGTGGTGCTGGAGATAAACCCTTTCTCCTGCTCCGTCAATGCGACGTCCTCTACGGCCTTGTTCTGGATACTGCTCAGCAGAGCTGATATCTGATTTTTCAACGCCTTCTTGTCAGAAATCGTCACGCTGGCATCGGCCACCACCTTCAGGCACTTATCCGAATCATTGCAGTGGTAGATTTTCGCCGTGCCGCCCTCCATCATGGCTTTAATCAGATCCTGGTCGGTGGTGCGTGCCGGCAGCGGGGTAATTTCACTGTTCTCACCAAAAATCAGCGTCCCGGTCAGGGTCATGACGAATTCCTTCAGCTCCTTGTTGTCATCAAAGAGCCGGTTTTTGGACAGGGCATTCCACATAATGTTGATATTCTTCATCACACGCTCCTTGTCCTTATCGCTGGCTTTATCCTGCACTTTGTCCATCTGCCCCCCCACCGAACAGCCCTGACGGGAAGCCGCCCAGTCCGAAAAAATGTTGCTCTCGCCGGCAATGTCCTGGCAGACCTTTTGCTGCGCCACCTGGGTCCGTGGAAACAGACCGCCCACAATGCCCTGTGCGGCCTGGCAGGAGCTGAGGTTCATGCTGTTAATGTCGCTCGCCATCTTCTGAAGGAAATCCTTCGCGGTTTTGATCTCCGGAACCGTAGTCTGCAGGGCAAGGTCAAAGAAGTAGCCCGCGGCGTTGGACATAATTTGTTTGGCAAAGCGCTGCAGCTGCTCGCTGTTGATAAAGGAGAACGACCCCAGGTACGCATCGATGCCGCCGCAGCCGGCGTTAATATCCGGCAGGGTCATGCTGACCAGCTGGATCGTTTTCACCTGCGTTCTTGCATACAGCGAACCGCCGGAGGCGTAGCCCGCAGCCTGTCCCTGCCAGACCTGCGGCTGGCTGGTATTGGACGCAAACCCCAGCTTATTGAAGAAGTTATTCATGTCACCGTTAACATCTGCAGCCGCCGTCAATGACACCCCTAGCAACATCCCACAAAGCACCGATAATGGTTTACGGATGAACATCAGGCTCTCCTTCTTTCATTTTATTTTTCCGTCGAAGGTTGCGGTTTAAATATCTCTGGAAGCTTTTTTCAAAGGCATATTCAAACCAAAAAGCTAGTTCGGCAATGAGTACCCCCAGTAAAGCCGTTGCCAGACAACCAATGGAAAGCGAGAAAAGAATAAAGGGAACGAAATACATCAGGACATTCCACTGATTGATGATGTTATTTGCCGACTCCAGTTTTTCCGGCGGGGTTAACAGGTCAGTGAACACATTGAAAAAAGCATGGCTTCCCCACCACAGAAATAATCCGGCAAAACCAAACATAAAAGCGAGACAATAATAAACATCGAATCTCTTTTGCCGGGATAACTTCAGGCGTTTATTTCTTTCCAGTACGGGTATCGAAGAATATATTTTGTTGAGATTATCCATTATTCGGGTTCTCCATCATCTGAAATACCGTATCCACTCTGGCCATAAAGCCCTGCGCATCCGTGGCGCCCTGCAGGATCGGGTACGCTGCCAGGGTGTTCACGTTGACCAGAAACGTGGTCGGGGTGGCCACCGGGATATTGGGGAAAAAGGTCTGCATCACGTCAGGAGGCGCCGGCAGCGCCTCCGGAAACGCGTCATCACCCTGTCCGTCAATGGTGTAAGAGAACACGGAGAAGCCATACTGTCCGGCCAGCTGCTTCAGCACCGGGTCAAATTTATGACAGTAGGGACAGTGTCCCTGCATGAACAGCACCACTTTCCAGTCGCGCAGGTCCACCTGCTTTCCGTTGCTGAGTCGTAACCAGCGTGGCTGAGATGCCCCGCTCACCGCCTGGGGAATGTCGCTCTGCGGGAAAGCTGTTTCACTACCGGAGATTCCCCGCGGATCCCAGAGCGACTTCACCTCATCGAGCGTTCCCGCCTGTGCCATCCCGGCCAGAGCAAGGGAAAGAGCCAGCGCCGCCAGCGGCGTCTTAGCGATGTTCTTCAGGCTGCTTTTCACAGGCTTTCTCCTCTTTTTCGGCTTCAGCAATCAGGGCGTTAAGAATGCGGTATCCCCCAAACACCACCATACCCAGCCCGAAGATTTCCCCGGCCTGGACGGCCAGCTCAGGCTGCTTTCTGACAAGCCGGGCTATCAGGTGGAAAAACACGCCCACGGCCAGCACCCACATCCCGGTGATATCTAAATCCGGAAAACGAATATTTCGCATGACACACTCCTTAGAAATTCGGTTTAAAGTCGCTGGAGACATAGAGGAACTGTTTCGCCAGGTCGTCCTGACTGATAAAGCCGTAACTGAGAGGCTTCACCTGGCCACTTTTCGGGTTAACCAGCATCATCGCGGGGAAGAACTTCACGCCAAGCTGCTCTGCCTGGCCCTGGTCCGTCCGGCTGTCGGGCAGCATGGGGTTAATCACTCCGTCAACCGACACCGGTATCACGCTCAGGCCATAGGTTTCGCGAAAATTTTTAATCACCTGGACCAGCTGGCCATCGATCGCTTCCCGGCCCCGGTAGAAGAACATCACGCCGTAGTGCTGTGCGAGGGTGGAGATAGCCTGTCGCTGTTCGGCATAGTCGGCAGCGAGCTGGTTTTTTACCGTGCCGTTGTAGTGGCTGTACTGCAGGTTGTAATCGAGTTCGGGGTTTTCCAGCATCGCTTTCTTCGCACTCATCGAGAACAAACCTGCCTGCTGCGTCCAGTAGTTCTGCAGCCGGAAATACTTCACGAAGTTTTCAGACGATGGATACAGAATGGCTTCGTACAACGACCGTTTGGTGGCCGCCTGGAGTGTGGCGAGTTTCTCCAGAATATCCATTTGCGGCGGTGGTGCCGCTGGTACGGCTTTCCTGTCCTCATCACGGGGCTTCAGTTTCTCGTTGTACCACTGCCAGCCCGCGTCTTTGGCGAAAGCCGGCATCAGGGCGCAGCAAAGGCACCCCGCCAGCATGGCGGCATGTATTGTTCGCATGGCAAATACCCTTTTATGAATTATTGCGACTGGCGTGACAGATGCTGATAGACACTGTATTTATCGAGCTGGCGCTGTATCTTTCCTGCATCATCACGGGCTTCAAAGCGGTAACCGCTGCAGTACAGAGGCAGATGATTTATCTGAAGGTCCACCCGCTCCCCGTCCCTGATCACCCACGCGGCCTGAGAAACAGTGTCGCACTGGATCCCCCAGGCCCGGTTGGTTGTCATAAATGCGTTAACCTGCCTGTCCCGCCACAGGCTGTACGACATAATGCTAACCAGGAGAAAGACAAACACCCCGACAAACACCATGACCAGCCCGTATGCTTTTTTCTCTTCCATTGACTCTCCTGGTCACATAATAAGGAATAGCGGCATGCTCAGTACTGAAGATATAAAAGCCTGCCGGTCCGCTGGCAGTTTCTGGAAAGCAGGTGAGTACTGAGCGGCCATCTGAACCAGTTCGGACGAGTTAATCAGGAACCTGTCTGTATGCAGAGAGATATCCGCAAGAACAGCCAGCACCATAACATGATGCTCCTGGGGTAAATTCTCTTCATTCAGAATGTCTATAAATTTCTCAATCGTGATATATCGATTCATCTTTGCTTTTCCTTGCATTTATAACTTTCTCCAGGACTGAGAAAAATAAATAACACACAGACATGGCAAAGCCAGCCATAAGAATAAAGACCACACTTTCGACATAATCACTTCCCGACGTCCCTTTGACTGCATCCCAGGAGAAATAAATCACCGGAGAAATAATGATTACTGTCAGTGTTAATCTCAGGACAAAATCAATGGCAGGCTGTTTGTGAAAATTAATTTTCATGATTATCGGTCTCTTTATTAGGCAGCATGGTTTATTGCGCGGATTGCTGACTCATGATTTCCTTAATTCGTTCTCTGGTTTTATTGGTGAGCACATCGTTTTCCGGTATTTTTTGATTTTTCATCAGGTCGTCCATAAAGTTGGTGAAATCAAGCATGTTAAAGTCGATCCTCTGGAGCTCTTCAACCGTAATCCCCCGACAGTCAGGACTGCTGGCGCCGCCAAAACCGATATGCAGCTGACCGTTTCTTCCCTGCTGCTGAACGATCTGCGCCAGTTTTGAGTCGAACTGGCAATAGCTCCTTTTTTTCTCCAGGCAAATACCCAGAACCTTTTTAGAGCAGAATTCCCCGATACTGACCGTCAGCTTGTCTTTTTTCGCTTTGGCCAGCGCCTTTTCCTCACTGCTGCAGCGTGCCAGCCCCACATCCTGGCCCCAGCCGCTGTCTTTGCAGCAGTTACTGAAGCCTGCAGCAAATTTCTTACAGAACTTCGCTTTTCCGGTGAAGGCCCGGACATCCACCCCGTTCAGTGCCGCGACGTCCTTCCCCGCAGCAGCCAGTGCCGCCAGCTCAGACACCGCCTGCCCAAAGTCGTTGCTCTTCCCGGACGTGGCTTTATCACATTCACCATCAAGGCAGAAGACATCACCGCCGCAGATCATTTGCTTGCCACTCGTCCTGGTTTCGCAGGAATACGTTGCATATTCATGCAGGCACGTACCTTCCTCACTGGAGAAGGCGCACTGACGGGATGACAGGGTACAGGCCGTATTTTTCATCAGGCTTTCACAGGAGCCGTTGTCCGCCGGCTGCGTGAGCCAGGTATCCTTATATTTCCAGCAGGCTTCCGTGAACGAGTAATCCCTGCCTCCGAGGGTGATGGTTCGCGTTCCTCCCGGACTGATACATTCCTCGCCCGTTTTTTTCCCTTCATCCTTACTGAACGGACAGTTTTCAACCCAGACGACTTCAGGTGCATAGACGGTTTCGGTTTCTTCCATCACCAGGGTGACCGTGACCTGTACGGGTTTCTGGCTGGCCGATGATACGGTTCGTGATATTTTGCTTACAGCAAAGTTCTGCCCTGCAGTGACCACTTTGTCCACACCAAACGACTGATGAATCTTCGCCTTCCCGTCATAGGTATATTTCGTACAATGCGTGTTCTGGCCGCCTGAACATATCGATTCTGAACGTGGCCAGCTGATCACATCAATGGGGAACGTTCGTTCAAAGAGGGTCAGGCTTTCACTCACTGCACTCTTGCAGCTATCCCGCACCTTCCCTTCGGCGTCGCATTCTTCAATCCAGGGGATCACCAGAGGCTCACCATCCACCGAGACATTCAGCAGACGCCCATCGGTCGGGATCGTCAGGTTGCCACTCCATTGCCGGGTACTCCGGGTATAATTCAGCGTCACCACCTGCTGATAGGTTCGGTTAACTTTCTGCGTGGTGGCGTTATCCTTCAGGGTCGCTTCCCGTGTGCAAAAATTTTCCACCTGCAGGTCGCGCTCGCAGGTATGGTTTGTGAACTCGCTGCGGTTCACAACCTGGGCGGTACAGGACTGTCCGGTATCGCCGACAATGCTGTCGGCACGGGATTCGGTATCCTTTGCGGCCTGAATAAACGGCGCATCCTGAGATATCTGATCCGGTGGCCGGTTCGTGAACGACTCCGTAATCGTTTTGCCGGTATCCCCCTGGCTGAACTCCAGGGCAGAATCGCTTTTCAGGGAGCTGTCTCCGCTGGCAGTGACGCCGCCGTAGTATTTTGTCTGATCCGGGTTGGCGGTATACCCCGGCAGGTTTTGCTCACCACTGAAATTTTTCAGTGAGTTCAGACCATTGCCCTGCACCTGTTTCGCAAAATCCGAGCCGGCTTTATAGTCGCCTCCACTGTCAGCGCAGGCGGGGGATGCCAGCCAGATGAAGGTACCCAGGACAAAAAAATGCGCGGTCAGCACGGAAATAACCGTCTTCATTTCCACCCTCCCGCATCCCTCACCATTTCCGGTAACGCCATGAAGTACGGTTTATCTTTCATGGCTGGCTCCCGGCGGCATTCGAGGGCGCATCAAGCATCTGCCGGGCCACCTGTGCGCAGTCACCGGTTTGTGCCACTTTCTCCAGCGCCTGTTTGACGTGAATGTTACCGCGTACCACGTCATACCCGGCCTGACACCGTACCACCAGAGACGGCACACTCCGGATGCCGTACTGCGTGTACAGTGTCGGGTCGATCTGCACCCCGTCGGTCACGCCATCCTTCACCAGCTGCAGCACCGCGTCAGTGGTGGTCCTCATGTCGTTATTGATGAGCCCACGCAGTGTCGCCGGAATGCCGTACTGCCGGGTTTCGTGCAGCATCCGCTTCAGCCCCTCTTCAGGTATCGAGAAGGAGACAAAGTACAGCGCCCCTTCTGCCGGCTTTTCCTGATTCGCCGCTTTCTGCTGACTGGCCAGATTATCGATAAACTGGCGGTCAGATTTGGGCAGAGGATTGCGACTGATTTGCGCCTCAAGTTCCTGCTGCAGCTGTTTATCCGGATGCTGGCGCAGCTGTTCGCTGAGGTTCTCCTGCTGCTTCAGCCA
>OGTM01000301.1_pt1 | contig 21195 bp, 28 predicted proteins | sample 1574581 | NCBI WGS metagenome assembly OGTM01 (sample SAMN03295850, study PRJEB24534) | human gut metagenome | isolation source: fecal sample 3 from infant 7 | host: Homo sapiens | place: USA: Pittsburgh, PA | collected 2014-07 | reverse complement strand
GAACGATCAGCGCCCGTTGTCGTTGCGGCGGTAAAGGCGAGGTTCTAGACCGCAAGGCCACAAGCGAGCGCGGCGCTCCGGTGTTTAAAACCTGCGAGCGCTGCAGCGGAAATGGATTTTCTGCGGTGCCGTCTACCGCAGCCTATAAAGTGATACTGAAGCGCGTTCCGGATCTGCACGTCAGAACATGGACTCGCAACTGGAAACCGTTTCTTGAGGCGTTGGTGAGCATTTGCCAGCAAGAGGAGGGGAAGGCGGCAAGGGAATTTCAGGCTGTAACCAGTAGCTGTGAAGAAAGCAGCAAAGTTTAGTTTTTTCACTACATAAAGCTTGATTTTGTCCGAACTTGTCATGTATGCTTCTAATCATGCGGAGTAACGCCTAAAAGATTTCAACATGAAGCCCCTCTCGGGGCTTTTTTATTACTTAAGCCAACCTAAAAAGCCCATAAAGTTTTTAAGCTCGATTTCTTCTGCTGTCGAAGAGTATTTTATTTTATTTGCTATAGGTAATAGGTTCTTTTTAGTTAAGAACTTACCGGCTTGATGTTTTAGGTTTTTTAGTTGTTTGATTCGTTCTTCAATTGTGGCCGCGATTCTGGCAGTTTCAGCAATCTCAGGGCTTGGTGCTGTCGATAGGTCAATGGTACGAATTTTTTTGATGTCTTCACTTATAGATACAAATAAATTTCGAAGATTATTTTCGGGTAGCAGCACATGGGTAAATGATACTTTCCCCATGTCGTACTCGCTTGTTGCCTCTCCAGAATCCCGCATATGCTTATTCATTGCAAAAAGAATGGTTCTTGTCTTCTTATCAGTTTCAACTTCTGAAAGAGTCACAAAGCCACTCTGATTTTTTTCTAATAGACGGATTTCTGCAGCCCCAAGCCTGCCAGAAAAATTGGAGTTTTTACTTTTTTCAATAGCAAACGACAGATAATCGATAGTGGGCTTGACGCTTCGTAGCGCTTCAATATTTTTTTTCCATGCATCACACTTATCTTTTGCGGTGCTAATAATTTCTCGGTTTGTTTCGATCTCCATGAATTTATTGAAACTGAGAACGTTTTCACCAAACTCAACTCCAAATTCGTTTTTTCCACATTTGTTGCCGATGTTGGTTTCTATACCTCTTGAGGTTTTGACGATGTAACCCATTTGGTGTGGCTGGTTGCATCCAGTTAAACCACAGTGGATTTCTTCCTTAAATTTATAGTAACCAATAATCTCCTCAAACTGATGATCGCCTTTTGCTATTTTGGCAACAAAATTTGGTCTTGAAGTGATTAGCTCCCAGTCGTCAACTTTTTCGCTGCCATTTTCTGTTCGAAGAAAAATCATGAATCGCTCCATTCGATAGTGGACCGTTTATTTTATCGCCATGCAATTGAGATCACCATATCTTAGTTTCACTTTTGAAATTGATTCGTTTGGCTGCCTTACTTCCCCTCATATTGAGAGGATTCACAGCATTGAGGGGGACCGATGTCCGATCCGATTTCCGGCACTGGCTTAGCCGGTGGCGCTCTGACGGGTGCCAGTATCTATGGCCTGCTTACAGGCACCGATTATGGTGTGGTATTTGGCGCATTTGCAGGTGCCGTATTCTATATCGCCACAGCAGCTGATCTGAGTGCAACCCGCCGGCTGGCATATTTCATAGTGTCGTATATCGCCGGGATCTTATGCTCCGGGCTGGTAGGCTCAAAGTTATCTGCCTGGACCGGTTACAGTGATAAACCTCTGGACGCCATCGGTGCCGTAATCATTTCTGCATTAGCCGTCAAAATCCTGACGTTCCTGAATAACCAGGATGTCGGCTCGCTGGTGGCGCTGATAACGCGCCGGGGAGGTTCAGGTGGTACTAAATGACCCAACTGCAACATTAAATGCTCTGCTCTGCGCCGGGGTGGTGATTACCCTGATGTTTTATCGTCGTGGCGATTCCCGGCATCGCCCGTGGGTTTCCCGTTTAGCCTGGCTGATTACTGTCACGTACAGCGCTGTGCCGTTGGCCTACCTGTGCGGGATTTATCCTCATTCGTCATGGGCCACTATTGGGGCCAACATCATTTTCCTTTCCGTGCTGGTGGCCGTCAGAGGCAACGTTGCGCGCCTGGTTGATCATCTGAGGCACTAATGACCAAAGACGAAATTTTTAATGCCATCCTCGGCAAAGAGGGCGGGTATGTTAATCACCCCGACGACAAAGGCGGCCCAACAAACTGGGGAATCACACAAGCGGTAGCTCGCGCCCACGGATTCACCGGAGATATGCGAAACCTTACCCGCCAGCAGGCGCTGGATATCCTGACGGCTGACTACTGGACAGGGCCACGCTTCGACCTTGTTTCAGAGGTATCACCAGCTATCGCTGCAGAACTCTGCGACACTGGTGTAAACATGGGCCCATCGGTTCAGACCAAATGGTTCCAGCGCTGGCTGAACGTGTTCAACATTCAGGGCACGCTCTATCCCGATCTGATTGCAGATGGTTTTATTGGTCCGCGAACTATCAGCGCGTTAAAAAGCTATCTTTCCCGGCGCGGAAAAGAGGGTGAGCTGGTTATGCTTCGGGCCCTGAATTGTAGCCAAGGTCAGCGTTATCTTGAGCTGGCAGAACAGCGCAGCGCGAACGAAACGTTTGTTTATGGCTGGGTAAAGGAGCGGGTAGTTATATGACGCTTGAGATGATTACCGGACTCGTTGTCGCGGTTTTTGCTGCTATTGCCGCCGCGTTTGGCCTAGGTCATTCACGCGGCACCAGCAAAGCGGAAGCCAAAGCAGAGCAGCAGCGCACCGAAGAAAAGGCCGCAGCCACTGAAGCAGTAGCCGAACGCCGGGTAGAAGCAACCAAAGAGGCCAGCAATGTACAGCAGACTGTTAACCATATGTCTGGCGACGATGTTGATCGCGAGCTGCGGGACAACTGGACCCGTAAAGGTTGAGGTAGTGGACACGGCTTGCGACTGGGTTAAACCCATCTACGGAACGGATCACGACTGGGATGTACTGGACCCCCAGACGAAGAAAGACATCCTGACGCATAACAAAGCGTGGCAGGCAAACTGCCAGAAAGAAACCAGATCCTCGCAATAGTTCTGATTATCCCCTTCAGCGGATAAGACAACGCTTATCCCCTACAAGGTATAAAACGGCCTCGCACCCGCGGGGCTTTTTAATGCGCATCGCACGCGCACATCAAAGAAAGTCTTTCAGCTGTGAGCCTGGGCAAACCGTTAACTTTCGGCGGCTTTGCCGTGCGACAGGCTCACGTCTAAAAGGTAATAAAATGAGCGGGCTTGTAAAAAATGCAGGTAAAACCTGTTCTGTTGTTTCATGTGAACGACAAGCGCACTGCAAAGGCATGTGCCAGATGCATTATCTGCGACTCTATAAGACTGGCTCCCTTGAAGCTAAAACCCCGGTCGACAGATTGAGAAGCAAGTATTTGGTTGATGAAAAAACCGGATGCTGGAATTGGCTTGCATACATAAATCCAGACGGATATGGAATGTTCAAGCATAAGGGAATGATGACCCTGGCCCACAAAGCCAGTTATGAACTACTGGTTAAGAATGTTCCTGATGGATTTGAACTTGATCACGTCTGCCATAACCGAAAGTGTGTCAACCCAAAACACCTAAGAGTAGTAACGCACACAGTAAATGTTTGGAACCGAATAAAGCCTTTGAGCTCGACTGGTGTGATGGGTGTCTCAATCAGGGAAAGCGGAAACTACAGGGCAAGACTGACAAGGAATGGCGATATCATTTTCCAAAAGGAATTTGAAACATTATCAGAAGCAACGGCTGCGGTTGAAAAAGCACGTTGCGAATTTGAGGGCAAATAATGGACGTCATTGTTGATGGGGTTCCTTATGTCCGCGCCGATAGCGTTTCTCACAATAAAATCGGGATCGCGATAACTACGCATAACAGGCCGCAGGTACTCGTAAATTCACTTGAGCAACATCGTAAACATTTACCTACCGGCGCTGTGGTATTCGTCATCGATGACGGGTCCAGCCCTCCAGCAAAAGTACCGGATTGGTGCAAGTTAATCCGGCACGATAAGTCACTTGGGATTGTTGCATCGAAAAATGCCAGCCTTGAATGCCTTATGGACTCAGGATGCGAACATTTATTTTTGTGGGATGACGATGCGTATGCCATCGCTGATAACTGGCATCTTCCCTACATCAAATCACCCGAGCCACATCTGGCTTACCAGTTTCTCGATCTGGCTGGCCGCAACAAGTTGAATGACCTTTCGGTGCTTTACCGTGACGATCAGCATGTGGCGTATACCGGGCAGCGCGGCGTGATGCTGTATTACCACCGCAGCGCCATCGAGAAGGTTGGCGGATTCGATCCTGTATACGGTCGCGGCATGTACGAGCATCCCGATCTGGCGCTACGCATTCACAATGCCGGGTTATCGACCTGGGCGTTCGCTGATGTGGTCGGCTCTGAAAAGCTGATTCACTCAATGGATGAGCACGAAGAGGGCACGCGCTCAATTCCCCGGCCTGACCGTGAAGCACTGGTGAAACGCAACGTTGGGATATTCAACGCCAGACGCGATAGTGGTTATACCGGATTCGCGTCATACGGTACCAATCCGAACCTGGTGATTACGACGCTGCTCACGAACCAGCCAGACCCACAGCGCGCCGGGAAGATGAAACCCGACCCGCAGGCTCTGCAGGCTTGGGCAGACTCAATATCCGGCGCGCTGCCGATTGTCCTGGCTGACGAATTAAAAGAGTCGCCGACTGGTGCCGGCCTGTTTGAAGTTCCGCTGGTGAACATGAGCCCTTACTTTGCTCGCTGGCTACACATCTATCAGTTTCTGCGTGCGCATCCTGAGTATCATCTTGTTTGGTGTACGGACGGTACTGACGTCGAAATGTTGCGAGAGCCATGGGCAGAAATGGAGCCGGGTAAAATTTACGTGGGCTCAGAGCATAAGACGTATGCCGACGAATGGATGAGGGTCAATCACCACGGCAGTGCATACCGACAATTTCTGGAGCGGCACCGCGACGAACCTTTGCTGAATGCTGGTCTGCTTGGTGGCAGCCGTGAGGACGTCATGGAGTTTGCACACCGGATCATCCGCCTTTACTACCGGATAGAGAGCCATCGCTTCTGGAAGATGGAGACAGCACCCGCAACGCTGGTGGATATGGGCGCGTTCGGTATGGCTGCAAAGTCATTCGGTGATCGAATCGTCACAGGCCCTAAGGTTCACACCATCTTCAAAACTGACGGATTTGGTAAGGAGGCCGCATGGTGGAAACACAAGTGAAGTTTGTTGTGGTTGGCCATCACTCGCGCATAGGTCATGCGCAACGACTTGCCTCGCTGCTGGATGCTCATCTGCTTATTGATGACGGTAACCGCGGCGCGAACTGGAATCATCGTCGCGCTATCGAATGGGCTGCTGAGCAACCTTGCCGGGTAGTGGTGTTGGAAGAAGACGCGCTTCCTGTGCAGGGCTTCACCGATAAGGTAACTGAATGGCTGGTGCGCTTCCCTGACGACATGCTGAGCTTTTATCTCGGTACCGGCCGACCGCCGCAGTATCAGAAAGAGATTGCCGGAATGCTGGTGGATGCGGATCGCGTCTGTGGTGACCACATCGTATTAAGCAAACTGATTCACGGCGTATGTTATAGCCCTCCTCGGGGAAGTTTGGCGCGCATGCTCAGTACATGGAACAAAACGCTGGCAGCTGATTACGCTGTCGGTGAGGCATTCGGTGGTCGGGTGATTTATCCGTGTTACTCGCTGGTGGATCACGCTGACCTCCAGACGGTTGAGCGTCACCCTGACAACGAGCCGAGGACAGAACGCCGCCGCGCATGGAGGCTGGCATAAGCTGTTGTTTATCCCATCCTTCCTCACTTTGAGCACCGTTACGCATGGAGACTGTCATGAACAAAGAGCCCCGCGTATATGGCAGCCGATGGGATAAGGCCCGTCTGCGTTTCCTGCAGCAGCACCCACTATGTGTGATGTGCGAGCAGCAGGGGCGGATTACCCCAGCAACGGTGGTTGACCATATCGAGCCCCACAAACTCAAAGATGCGCTTAAGTCAGGTAACCCGCTGGCCATATCGAAAGCACAGCTCCTGTTCTGGAGTAAAGAGAACTGGCAGCCACTGTGTAAAGCGCATCATGACTCAACGAAACAGAGGATGGAGAAGAGCGGCGCGGTAATAGGCTGTGATGCCAACGGCTACCCGCTCGATCCTGCGTCTCACTGGAGTAAGTAATGACACAAGACCAGCAAACCATTCTGATGTTTAAGGGTCTGATTGCCTCACTGCCTGAAGAAACCCAGGCGAAAGTTAAACAGGCTGAGAATGCTATTCGCCAGCTACTGGCCGATTACCCTGATGGTGAGGCGGTGATTGCGCTGGGTCTGGTTGGTGCCGAGCTGCAATGCGATGGCCTCGAACATGTAAACAAGTGAAATCATTTCATTTGCAACTATATCAAATGAGAATGAATCGCATCAGGGGTAGGGGGGGGATCAAATCTTCAAAACCTTTGCCCCAAATGACCGCCGCCAAAGTTTGATTTTAACGCTAACCCGATTTTTTTAGTTTTAAGGTGTTGACATATGGCAGATAAACGAACCCGTTCCGACAGTTCGGCGGCAGCGGTTCAGGCCATGAAAAATGCAGCAGTGGACACCATCGATCCTCCGTCCCATGCAGGTTTGGAAAAAAAAGCCGAACCATTCTGGCATGACAATATCAGATCGAAAGCTCTGGACAGCTGGACGCCGGCCGACCTTCTTGCCGCCGTAGAACTGGCAAATAACCAGCTCTATCTCACCGTTTTACGCAGAGATTTGCGTAAAGAAGAACGCGCGCGCGGTGAAGCGAGAAATGAGGCACTGATTAAAAACCTCCGCAAACAAATTCCTGATTTGCAGCGAACTATCCTTGCTCAGCGCCGTGACCTGCAGATCCATTCCCACGCAACCAACGGTGAAAGCCGCGACCAGAAGAAACGCAATCAGAATGATCGTGATGCACGAAACACGAAAAACGAGCATCAGGGCCAGGACGACAACCTGATCGCCTTTCCCAAGCACGGATAAAAGACTATGACGCGAGGTGAGCGTGTAATAGCGTTCATCGAGCGCTATTGCATCGTGCCGGAAGGCAAGCTTATCGGTCAGCCAATGAGGCTGGACCCCTTTCAGAAAGAATTCATCCTGGCGGTTTACGACAATCCAGCCGGAACGGATATGGCGATCCTCAGCATCGCACGAAAAAATGGGAAGACAGGCTTAATCGCCGGAATCCTGCTGGCACACCTGGTAGGGCCAGAAGCGGTGCAGAACACGCAAATTGTCAGCGGTGCACTTAGCCGGGAACAAGCGGCCATCGTTTTTAATCTCGCGGTGAAGATGGTTAACCTGAACCCCAGTCTGCAGGAGATAGTGCACATTACGCCGAGCGGCAAAAAGTTGATCGGTCTGCCGTGTAACGTCGAATACAAGGCTTTATCCGCAGAAGGTAAGACGACGCACGGCCTTTCCCCCATTCTGGCCATTCTCGATGAAACCGGGCAGGTTAGGGGGCCGCAGGATGATTTTATCGATGCAATAACTACCGCGCAGGGGGCCCATGAAAACCCGCTGCTGATTGTTATCAGTACGCAGGCAGCAAACGATGCTGACCTGCTGAGCATCTGGATTGATGATGCGGTCAAATCGAAAGATCCGCACATCGTGTGCCACGTTTATGAAGCGCCAAAGGACGCTGATATCAGTAAACGCGAGTCCTGGCTGGCTGCGAACCCGGCACTGGGAACATTCAGGTCAGAAAAAGACATGGCGCGCCAGGCCGAGAAAGCAGGCCGAATGCCAAGCTTCGAAAACACCTTCCGAAATCTCAACCTCAATCAGCGCGTGTCTACCGTATCGCCGTTTATCTCCCGCAGCGTGTGGGAGCTTTGCGGAGAGATGCCGATTAACACCCCGAGGAAGTGGTACGCGGGGCTGGATCTGTCAGCCAGGAACGACTTAACGGCGCTGGTTATCGCTGGTGAAGCAGATGATGGTATCTGGGATGTTTTCCCCTTCTTCTGGACACCGCAAAAGACTCTTGAAGAGCGAACCAAAACGGACCGCGCACCCTATGACGTTTGGGTGAGAGAAGGGCTGCTGCGCACTACGCCAGGCGCTTCGGTGGATTACTCATTCGTCGTTGCGGATATCGCAGAAATTATCGGTGATTTCGACCTTACCTCGATGGCTTTTGACCGCTGGCGCATTGACCAGTTCAGGAAGGATGCCGATGCCATTGGGCTGAGCCTCCCGCTGGTCGAGTTCGGCCAGGGCTTTAAGGATATGGGGCCAGCTGTAGACACGCTGGAGTCTCTGATGCTTAACGGGCGCGTGAGGCATGGCATGCACCCCGTATTAACGATGTGTGCTGTGAATGCGGTGGTGGTGAAAGATGCTGCTGGCAACCGCAAGCTCGATAAGTCCAAAGCAACAGGCCGTATTGATGGCATGGTCGCAATGACAATGTCCGTTGGTGCTGCTAATGGGGAAGTTACCGAACAGGGTGGTGACTTCGATGACTTCATTTTCCGACCGCTGAGCATGTGATGGAAGAACCTAAATACACGATTGACCTGCGAACCAATAACGGCTGGTGGGCAAGGCTGCAGTCCTGGTTTGTCGGCGGGCGTTTAGTCACCCCAAATCAGGGCTCACAAACGGGGCCCGTTTCGGCCCACGGACACCTGGGCGATTCATCCATTAACGATGAACGGATACTGCAAATTTCGACGGTGTGGCGCTGCGTGAGCCTGATTTCAACGCTCACCTCATGCCTCCCGCTTGACGTTTTTGAAACCGACCAGAATGACAACCGCAAAAAAGTGGGTTTGAGCAACCCGCTGGCGCGACTGCTGCGCTACTCACCGAATCAGTACATGACAGCCCAGGAATTCAGGGAGGCCATGACGATGCAGCTCTGTTTCTACGGTAACGCGTATGCACTGGTGGATCGCAACAGCGCGGGTGACGTGATAAGCCTTCTCCCGCTTCAGTCTGCCAATATGGATGTGAAACTCGTGGGAAAAAAAGTGGTTTATCGCTATCAACGCGACAGCGAATACGCCGACTTTTCGCAGAGAGAGATTTTTCACCTTAAAGGCTTCGGATTCACCGGGCTGGTCGGCCTGTCACCCATTGCTTTTGCCTGTAAATCGGCAGGTGTGGCAGTTGCGATGGAGGACCAGCAGCGAGATTTCTTTGCCAACGGCGCCAAGTCTCCGCAAATACTCTCAACCGGCGAAAAAGTGCTGACTGAACAGCAGCGCTCGCAGGTCGAAGAGAACTTCAAAGAGATCGCCGGCGGCCCGGTTAAAAAACGCCTCTGGATTCTGGAAGCGGGCTTTTCCACATCGGCAATTGGCGTAACGCCGCAGGATGCCGAAATGATGGCGTCCCGAAAATTTCAGGTAAGTGAACTGGCGCGATTCTTTGGCGTACCGCCTCACCTTGTCGGCGACGTCGAGAAGTCAACGAGTTGGGGATCGGGCATCGAGCAGCAGAATCTCGGCTTCCTGCAGTACACCCTGCAGCCCTATATCTCCCGGTGGGAAAACAGCATTCAGCGGTGGCTTATTCCTGCTAAGGATGTTGGCCGCATTCATGCTGAGCACAATCTCGACGGCCTGCTGAGGGGCGATTCGGCATCCCGCGCTGCCTTTATGAAGGCAATGGGAGAGGCAGGGCTACGCACCATCAACGAGATGCGACGAACGGACAACCTCCCGCCATTGCCGGGTGGAGATGTGGCTATGCGCCAGTCGCAATACGTGCCGATCACCGATTTAGGAACCAACAAAGAGCCCCGTAATAACGGGGCTTAATTTTTATGGGGGCCGTAATGCCTGAGATCGTAAAAACGCTGTCCTTCGACGAGACAGAAATCAAATTCACCGGTGACGGTAAACAGGGGATTTTTGAAGGCTACGCCTCTGTTTTTAATAACACCGATTCCGATGGCGACATCATTCTGCCCGGGGCGTTTAAAAACGCACTGGCGAACCAGACCCGCAAAGTGGCGATGTTTTTCAACCACAAGACGTGGGAGCTGCCGGTTGGTAAATGGGACAGCCTGGCCGAAGACGAAAAAGGCCTGTATGTGCGCGGTCAACTTACCCCAGGGCACAGCGGCGCCGCCGACCTGAAAGCGGCAATGCAGCACGGTACGGTTGAAGGTATGTCGGTTGGCTTTTCCGTTGCGAAAGACGATTACACCATCATTCCAACAGGCCGCATTTTTAAGAATATCCAGGCTCTGCGCGAAATCAGCGTCTGCACTTTCCCCGCCAATGAACAGGCTGGCATCGCAGCCATGAAAAGTGTCGATGGCATTGAAACGATTCGTGATGTGGAGAACTGGCTGAGGGATTCAGTCGGGCTCACCAAATCACAGGCAGTTGGGTTAATAGCCCGGTTTAAGTCAGCGATTCGGAGCGAGTCCGAGGGCGACGGAAACGAAGCACAAATCAACGCTCTGCTTCAGAGCATTAAATCTTTCCCTTAAAATTTAGGTAATTAATTATGTCTGAACTCGCTCTCATTCAAAAAGCAATCGAAGAATCCCAGCAGAAAATGACCCAGCTGTTCGATGCCCAGAAAGCTGAAATCGAAAGCACGGGCCAGGTTTCCAAACAGCTGCAGTCCGACCTGGCCAAAGTGCAGGAAGAACTGACCAAATCCGGTACGCGTCTTTTCGATCTGGAACAGAAACTGGCTTCCGGTGCTGAAAATCCGGGTGAGAAGAAATCCTTCTCTGAACGTGCTGCTGAAGAGCTCATCAAGTCATGGGACGGCAAACAGGGCACCTTTGGCGCTAAAACGTTTAACAAGTCACTAGGCAGTGACGCTGATTCGGCTGGCTCACTGATCCAGCCTATGCAGATCCCAGGCATCATCATGCCAGGCCTGCGCCGTCTTACCATTCGTGATCTGCTGGCTCAGGGCCGCACTTCCAGTAACGCTCTGGAATATGTGCGTGAAGAGGTGTTTACCAATAACGCCGACGTGGTGGCAGAGAAAGCACTGAAGCCAGAATCGGATATCACCTTCAGCAAACAAACCGCGAACGTGAAGACCATCGCGCACTGGGTGCAGGCATCACGTCAGGTGATGGATGATGCGCCAATGCTTCAGTCCTACATTAACAACCGCCTCATGTACGGCCTGGCACTGAAGGAAGAGGGCCAGCTGCTGAACGGCGACGGTACCGGGGATAACCTGGAAGGGCTGAACAAAGTGGCAACCGCCTATGACACCTCGCTGAATGCCACCGGCGACACCCGCGCTGACATTATCGCTCACGCTATTTATCAGGTGACCGAGTCTGAGTTCAGCGCTTCCGGTATCGTCCTGAACCCGCGCGACTGGCACAACATCGCGTTGCTGAAAGACAATGAAGGCCGCTATATCTTCGGTGGTCCTCAGGCATTCACCAGTAACATCATGTGGGGCTTGCCAGTGGTTCCGACTAAGGCGCAGGCCGCCGGCACCTTTACCGTAGGCGGTTTCGATATGGCCTCACAGGTCTGGGATCGCATGGATGCCACCGTGGAAGTTAGCCGTGAAGACCGCGATAACTTCGTGAAAAACATGCTGACCATCCTGTGCGAAGAGCGTCTGGCGCTGGCGCATTATCGCCCGACAGCAATCATCAAGGGCACCTTCTCTTCTGGCTCATGATGGAGGGGGCGGGGAAACCCGCCCTTTTAACGTATGGCGATAGATGTTCTGGATGTAATTTCCCTCAGTCTGTTTAAGCAGCAGATTGAGTTTGAGGAAGACGACAGGGACGAGCTGATCACGCTGTACGCCCAGGCCGCTTTTGACTACTGCATGCGCTGGTGCGATGAACCAGCATGGAAGGTTGCGGCTGATATTCCTGCCGCCGTTAAGGGCGCCGTTCTGCTTGTCTTTGCTGACATGTTTGAACACCGGACGGCACAAAGCGAAGTGCAGCTTTATGAGAATGCAGCCGCCGAACGCATGATGTTCATTCATCGCAACTGGCGCGGTAAAGCCGAATCAGAGGAGGGCTCCTGATGGAACCAGGACGATTCAGGCACCGGGTAAAAATTCTCACCTTCACGACTTCGCGCGATCCATCTGGTCAGCCGGTTGAATCGTGGACAGGTGGCAACCCGGTCCCGGCTGAGGTAAAGGGGATCAGCGGCAGAGAGCAGCTTTCAGGCGGCGCGGAAACGGCGCAGGCAACGATTCGCGTCTGGATGCGCTTCAGGTCAGAGCTGAATGCCTCTTCTCGTCTGGAAGTGCTCAGCGGCCCGTATAAAGGTCAGGTGCTAAATATCATCGGTCCTCCTGTAGCAAATTCGACCGGCACTCGCCTGGAAATTCTTTGCAAAACGGGAGCTGAAAAATGATTGAGACGAGCCTCGATTTTTCCGGGCTGAATGACATCGCAAAGGATCTGGAGGCGCTTAGCCGCGCTGAAAACAACAAGGTTCTGCGTGATGCCACGCGCGCTGGCGCCGAAGTGCTTAAGGAAGAAGTGATCGCCCGCGCGCCGGTGCGCACCGGGAAACTGAAAAAAAACGTGGTGGTGGTGACCCAAAAAAGCCGCCGCCGCGGGGAAATTTCTTCCGGTGTCCATATTCGTGGTGTTAACCCGCGCACCGGGAACAGCGATAACACTATGAAGGCGAGTAACCCAAGAAACGCCTTTTACTGGCGATTCGTTGAAATGGGTACCGCGAACATGCCTGCACATCCGTTTGTGCGACCCGCTTACGATACTCGCGAGGAAGAGGCCGCCAGCGTCGCCATTGCCAGGATGAATCAGGCTATTGATGAGGTATTGAGCAAGTGAATGAAGATAATATCTACGCCTTGCTTTCTCCCCTGGCAGAAGGACGGGTATATCCCTATGTTGCGCCATTAGGTAGTGACGGTAAACCGTCTGTCTCTCCACCCTGGATTATCTTTTCCATCGTCGATGATGTTTCCGCTGACGTGCTGTGTGGTCAGGCAGAGAGCAGGGTTTCCGTTCAGGTCGATGTGTATTCCACTTCGATCGCTGAATCACGATCCCTGAGAGATTTGGTGCTCGCTTCGCTTGAGCCGTTAACCCCTACAGAGGTGGTAAAAATCCCCGGATACGAGCCAGATTATCGGCTCTACCGTGCCACCCTGGATTTTAAAGTTACCCCCTGACAATTAATTCACCCAACGAACCCGCCTGATGGCGGGTTTTCTTTTTCCAGGAGACAGCTATGTCTGCACTTTATGAAAAATCGCAGCTGACGAAGATCCTTATTTCCTCCCTGCCAGCCACCAAAGAAACGATGGATTCCGCAACCTTCCTCGATCTGAGTTGCACCATCAAAGAAATTCAGTTCACCGGTGGTCAGAAGCAGGATATCGACGTAACAACGCTTTGCTCGACCGAGCAGGAGAACATTAACGGCCTGCCTTCTCCGTCAGAAATCTCTCTGTCCGGAAACTTCTACAAGAATCCGGCGCAGGACGCCTTGCGTGATGCGTATGACAACGATACGACCTACGCTTTCCAGGTGATCTTCCCTTCCGGCAAAGGCTTTAAGTTCCTGGCTGAAATCCGCCAGCACACCTGGTCTTCCGGTACCAACGGCGTAGTGGCGGCAACGTTCTCCCTGCGCCTGAAAGGTAAGCCTGAAAACATCGAGTCTGGCTCCTGAGAGGTCGCATGAAGAATATTAAAAATCTCGCCCTGGCTAAGATGTCGGGTTTTCGTCATAAGACGGTCGCCGTTCCTGAGTGGGAAGGCGTCAAAGTGGTTCTCCGTGAGCCATCCGGTGAAGCCTGGCTTCGCTGGCAGGAAGTGGTGAAAGCGGGTGCTGATGATGAAAATGTGTCGGTATCGGAAAAGGCACACCGTAATCTTTGCGCTGACGTGGTGCTCTTCATTGACGTCCTGTGCGACACCGATAAGCAACCGGTATTCAGCGTAGACGAAGAAGAGCAGGTGCGTGAAATCTACGGCCCCGTCCATTCACGCCTGCTCAAACAGGCGCTTGACCTGATCAACAACGCGGACGAAGCGCGGGAAAAGTCTCAACCCCCGGCGTAAAGTTTCTGATGTCGCTTGCGCTCCGGATGGGGCGCACGCTCTCAGAGCTTCGGCAGAATATGACGGCAAGCGAGCTTCTGATGTGGATTGAGTACGACAGGCAAAGTCCGGTTGGCGATATTCGCGGTGACATTCAGGCCGCCCAGATCGTCTCTGCCATCTACGGCTCGCAGGGGGCAAAAGTACCGCTGGACGATGCGATCCTGCGCTGGGGTGGTGACGAGCAATCAGAACCGAAGGACCCGTTTGCAGGGCTTGAGGCTGCACTTACAGCTGCAACTCAGTGACTTTTTACCCAGAAAACATTAGGATTTTAGCCACTAATAATTCTGGGGATAGAAAATGGAAATTTTACTTGTTTCAATTGTAATAGGCTTAGTTCCAGCCTTAATAGCTCAAAGCAAAGGCCGCTCTTTCTTTGCTTGGTGGGTTTATGGTGCATTGCTGTTTATTATTGCCTTTGTACACTCGCTGGTAATTAAAAAAGATGTTGCAGCTGAAGAAAAAGACTTAATTGAAAATGAGGGTATGAAAAAGTGTCCGTTCTGTGCGGAAATAATCAAAAACGCAGCCATTAAATGTAAACATTGTGGCAGTGATTTGATGGCCGAATCACCTCCGGCTAAAACCGATGAAGAATACCTTGAAGAAGCCAGGCAAAAGGTCTGGAAACAATAAAAATAAAACCGCTTCGGCGGTTTTTTTACGTCTGGAGTTTGGATAAATGGCAACCTTACGCGAATTAATAATCAAAATTTCCGCCAATTCTCAATCTTTCCAGACGGAAATTTCCCGCGCCTCACGAATGGGGCAGGATTATTACCGCACCATGCAGAATGGCGGTCGGCAGGCCGCCGCTGCTGCCAGAGAGAGCGAAAGGGCGCTCTCTGATTTGACCGCCGGATTTGCATCTGCTGGAAGGGCTGCCGCCGCAGCTACGGCAGCCTTTGCAACGGGTAAAATTGTGCAGATTGCTGATGAATGGAACTCCGTAAACGCTCGTCTCAAACAGGCATCATCTTCTGCTGATGATTTTGCCGCTTCACAGCGTCAGTTAATGGAAATCAGCCAAAGAACCGGCACGGCATTTTCAGATAACGCAAACCTTTTTTCCCGCGCAGCAGCCTCAATGCGCGAGTACGGCTATAGCTCTGACGAAGTTCTGAAAATTACAGAAGCTGTCTCTACCGGCCTAAAACTTTCTGGGGCTAACACTCAGGAGGCGAGTTCTGTTATCACTCAGTTCAGCCAGGCGCTCGCACAAGGCGTTCTTCGCGGTGAAGAATTTAATGCCGTTAACGAAGCCGGTGATCGGGTAATCCGCGCTCTGGCTGCGGGAATGGGTGTAGCCCGCAAAGACCTGAAGAGCATGGCTGACCAGGGACAGCTTACGATTGATAAGGTTGTCCCAGCTTTAATGAGCCAGTTAGGAGCGTTGCAGGGCGAATTTGCCAGCATGCCACAAACGGTTTCCGGGTCCCTTCAAAAAGTAACTAACTCATTCATGGCCTGGGTTGGCGGTGTAAACCAGGCTACCGGTGCTACTGATGCGTTGTCTGGCGGATTGGATAATGTTGCCCAGACGCTTGATTCTTTTACCTCATCAGCAGTGAGCGGCACACTGAATGACGTTGCTGACAACATGTCCACAATAACAACAGTGGCTGGGGCGCTAGTTGGCGTGGGGCTTGCACGCTATCTAAGCGGAGTTGTAACCAGCGCCACGAGTGCAACAGGTGCGCTAATTTCAGCCGCTAAGTCAGAGGTTGCACTTGCTGTTGCGCAGGATAAAGCAGCTCAGTCTGCTGTTGCAGCTTCAAGGGCAGAAGTTTATCGAGCCCAGCAAGCTGTTCAGCGATCGCGAAGCGCAGATGTTCAGGCCGCCCAGCAAGAGAAAATTGCGGCGGCAGAGGCAAAAGTTACAGCAGCTCAAGCCAGGCTGAATACCGCTCTTGCAAGTGGCACCGCCACAGAAAAAGTCAGGGCCAGAACTGCGCTTGAGCGTGCGCAGGCAGGTCTGGTGGCTGCAAAAAATGCCGACGCTCAGGCTATTGCTGAAAGACGACTGGCTTCTGCGGAGGCGGCCAGAGACAGGAATCTGGCAAATCGCGTCTCCACCCAGCGAAATCTCAACAATGTAACATCAGTTGGTACTCGCCTGATGAGTGGTGCGCTTGGCCTGATTGGCGGCGTGCCGGGTCTGGTGATGCTGGGAGCAGGAGCCTGGTATGCGATGTATCAGAATCAGGAGCAGGCCCGTCGTTCGGCGCAGGAATACGCCACCACGATTGATGAAGTCAGTAAAAAGTCGAAGGCAATGTCTTTGCCTGAAGCTTCAGACAATGCTGAGAAGACGCGCGCAGCATTGAATGAGCAGAACAGGCTGATAGATGAACAAAAGAGCAAGATCGAAAATCTGAAAGAGCAGATAGCTGGTTATCAGTCAGTGATCAGTAATCCCGGTCCAACGACCAGCGGTGGTTTCATGATTAACCACCTGACATCTTTGGATACCGTGACCCGTGGACTGGCTACAGCCACTGAACAGTTATCTGTTGAGCAGGAAAGACTTGCTCAGATGCAGGAGAAATCTGCATCTATCCAACAGGTTCTTGAAGGTCTTGAGCATCGGCGTGTGACGTTAATTCGGGAGGAGGCGGCAAATCAGAACCGGGCTTATCAATCACTTCTGTTGATGAATGGGCAGCACGATGAACTTAATCGATTGCTCGGTCTGGGTAACCAACTCCTTATGGCCCGGCAAGGGCTGGCTAACGTCCCGCTCAGACTCCCTCAGGCCGACCTCGACAAAAAACAAACCGATGCCCTCGAAAAGAGCCGCCGGGATCTGGAGTTGTCACGCCTGAAGGGTGAAGCAAAAGAGCGCCTGAGACTGAGTTATGCAGCCGATGACCTGGGGTTAACCAGTGATCCGCAATTCCAGACAGGCCGTCAGGAGTTGATTAATAACGGTCTTGCTGAATGGCGGAATAATGAGGCCAACAAACCTAAGGCGAAGGGCGGTAAAACCGAAGGCGAGAAAACCGAGGATGTGTATAAGCGCCTTATCAAGCAGCAAAAAGAGCAGATTGCCCTGCAAGGCCAGAATACTGAACTGGCGAAGGTTAAATACCAGGTCAGCCAAGGCGAACTTGCTTCTCTGACAGAAGCCCAGAAAAAGACGGTATTGCAGAATGCTGCGCTGATTGACCAGGTTAAATTACGTGAGCAACTGCGAAATTACGAAGCCAACCTTGCTGACAGTAACGCAAGCGCCCGCGCAGCCAATGAAGCGCAACTGCTGGGCTACGGGCAGGGAACCAGGTTCCGTGAAAGACTTCAGGAGCAGTTCAATCTGCGTAAGGAGTTTGAGCAGAAGAATACCGATCTTCTCCGCCAGCGTCAGGCTGGTGAAATCGACGAGACGTTCTATCAGCATGGGCTGGCACTTAATAAGCGCTACCTCGAAGAGCGCCTGCGCGACCAGGAGGGATATTACGCAGCTTCTGATGCGCAGCGTGACGACTGGATGACGGGACTGTCTGAGGGTTATGCGAACTGGGTGGACGAAGCTACTGATTATTCTTCCATGGCCGCTGACGGCATGAAGCAGGCCATGGGTGGCGCGGTCACCACGATCACCGACATGCTCAATGGCAACGTTGACAGCTGGAAGGACTGGGGCGTGAGCGTACTGAAGATTATCCAGAACGTTCTGGTGAACATGGCTGTTGCTAATGGCGTCAGCTCAATTGGATCACTGTTCAGTTTTGGTGCCTCGTCAGCCGCAACCGCCAGCAGCGGTACCGCTATTCAGAATGCTGGCGCGAACTTTACCTTTAATGCGAAGGGTAATGTTTACGACTCTCCGTCCCTGAGCGCTTACAGCAATGGCGTTTTCCAGACGCCTCAGCTGTTTGCTTTTGCCAAAGGCGCAGGGGTTTTTGCCGAGGCTGGTCCGGAAGCCATTATGCCGCTTACGCGCGCCGCTGATGGTTCTCTCGGCGTTCGTGCGGTCGGAGGTGGCGGAGGTCAGTCCGTATCGTCGGCGCCACAGGTTTATATCACCATCGATGGTAACGGCAACACTCAAACTCAGGCCTCGCCAGGCCTTGAGCAATTTGGTGCCGAGGTCGGGGAATTTGTTGATCGACGTTATAAGCAGAATGTGATGCGTGACATTCGTCCCGGCGGCGACATCTGGAACGCAATGAAAGGAACCCGATAATTATGGCCATTGAAACTTTCACCTGGTGCCCACGAATTAACGCTGAGGCTGATACAAGTTTCCGCGTCAGGAAAGCCCAATTTGGCGATGGATATGAGCAGGTTTCAGGGGATGGATTGAACACCAGAACTCAGCAGTGGACGCTTAACTTCACTGGCAACGAAACCTACATTTCTGCCATTAAATCTTTTCTCGACAGGCATGAAGGAACGAAAGCCTTTCAATGGAAGCCACCGCTCGAACCTTTGGGTTTGTATCGTTGCGAAACGTATAAACCCACCGGGCTTGGCGCGGGGAAATTCAACCTTGAAGCAACATTCATCCAGGCATTTAAACCATGAGCTTAAACGCAGATTATCAGAAGCTGGAATCCGGAAACGATGTTCGTCTGATTGAGGTGGACGGTTCTTCCTTTGGGCTAACGGACGTTCTCCGCTTTCACAATTACAGCATTCCCCACACGGAAGCGGAAATCATCGCCGCTGGTGGGGATGAGTCCAAGCTTCCGGCGAAACCAATCTGGTGGCAGGGAAATGAATACGCCGCCTGGCCGTATCAGCTGGAAGGCCTGGAAAAATCAACCAGTGGGAGCAATGCAACGCCATCACTGACGGTTGCGAACATCGAAAGCTCTATTTCTGCCCTGTGTCTTGCCTATGACGATCTGCTGCAGGCGAAAGTCACTATTCACGACACAAAAGAGAAATATCTCGATGCCAGAAATTTCGCGGACGGCAACCCCACAGCAGACCCGACTCAGGAAAAGCTGCAGGTCTGGTATATCGACGGGAAAACGGGCGAGCTTGCCGGTGAAACCGTTGAATTTGTTCTGTCCAGCCCGATGGACCTGCAGGGGCAAATGATCCCGACGCGACAGCTTCATTCCCTGTGTACCTGGTGCATCCGGAATAAATATCGTACCGGCGACGGCTGCGACTATGCCGGCACCCGCTATTTCGATAAAAACAACAACCCGGTAAGCGATCCGTCGCTAGATGAATGCCCCGGCACGCTTACGGCCTGTAAGCTCCGGCATGGAGACGGCAACGAACTGCCGTTCGGTGGGTTCCCTGGCACGTCTTTGATCAGGAGCTGATATGCGTCAGAAAACCATCGATGCGATTATGGCTCATGCTGCAGCTGAGTATCCTCGCGAGTGTTGCGGCGTGGTGGCGCAGAAAAGCCGTGTTGAACGTTATTTCCCGTGCCGTAATCTTGCTGCGGCGCCAGAGGACAATTTTGTCCTTTGTCCGGAAGATTACGCATCAGCTGAAGACTGGGGAACTGTGATCGCCATCGTTCACAGTCACCCTGATGCCACGACGCAACCAAGCGAACTGGATAAAGCGCAATGCGATGCAACGCTTCTACCCTGGCACATCGTGAGCTGGCCGGAGGGGGATTTACGTACTATCCAGCCGCGTGGAGAACTGCCGCTGCTGGAGCGCCCGTTTGTTCTTGGTCACTTTGACTGCTGGGGGCTGGTAATGAGCTATTTCCGGCAAACGCACGGTATCGAGCTCCACGATTACCGGGTGGATTATCCCTGGTGGGAAAACGACTATCCGGACAACTTCTATCAGGATTGCTGGTATGAGTGCGGATTCCGTGAATTCGACGGGCCCCCGAAACCCGGCGATATGGTGATCATGCAGGTCCAGGCTGATAAGTGGAATCATGCGGGAATTCTACTGGAGGGAAATATGCTGCTGCACCACCTGTACGGACATCTGAGCCAGCGCGTGCCGTATGGTGGCTACTGGCAGGAAAGGACGATGAAGATTCTACGTCACAGATCTCTATGCTAACCTTTACGAAATTTCAAAGGAGCATGAAAATGAAAAAGCTATTCTTGGTGCTAGTTATTGGTTTGGCTGGCTGCTCTGTAAACTCCCTCGAATCCCAAAAGCCTATTCTTTCTGAGCACACGTCAAAGAGCGCAGATCAGGTTAACAGATGCCTGGCCCCTAAATGGGTGGAGCTTCGATCTTCAAGTTCCAGCATACCAACTGAGTCAGGTTACAAAATAACAGCATCAGACGATATTTTCGGGGCCCTTTCAGTGGTGAATATCGATAAATCAGAAGCAGGCGGAAGCGATGTTAAAGTTTACGCCGTCGCGAAAGGATGGAACGATCACTGGGCTACGGCTGCCAGATCATGCCTTTGAAAAGTTAAAAATAAGCTAAGCCACCTTCGGGTGGCTTTTTTATGGAGAAATAAAATGTCAGAGGTCATGACCCGAATCGAACTCGGCGGTGTTTTGGGTAAAACCTATGGAAAGGTTCACCATCGATTAATACGCACAACCGCTGAGGCGATCAACTCTCTTACAAAAACTATAAACGGGCTTGAGAAATTCCTGATCACCAGCAAAGCAAGGGGCCTGACTTACGCCGTCTTTAAAGATAAAAAAAATATCGGAAAGGATGATTTTGGTTTTCCGGTAACCGGTGAAGTCATTCGAATTGTCCCGGTGGTAATCGGAAGTAAAAAAGCCGGGGTATTACAGACAATTCTTGGTGCCGTGCTCGTCGTTGTTGGGGTAGCCATTGGCTATTTCTCAGGCGGCACTCTATCAGCGGTGGGGTACGGGGCTGCGAAATTCGGTGCAGCCATGATGCTGGGAGGTGTTGTCCAAATGCTATCTCCTCAACCTGCAGGTCTGGCAAGCAAACAAAGCGCAGATAACCGCGCCTCCTACGCATTCGGTGGTGTAACAAACACCGCTGCGCAAGGCTATCCAGTACCGCTCCTATATGGCCGCCGGCGGATAGGCGGAGCGATTATTTCTGCCGGAATTTATGTCGAAG
>OGTM01000283.1_pt1 | contig 21957 bp, 31 predicted proteins | sample 1574581 | NCBI WGS metagenome assembly OGTM01 (sample SAMN03295850, study PRJEB24534) | human gut metagenome | isolation source: fecal sample 3 from infant 7 | host: Homo sapiens | place: USA: Pittsburgh, PA | collected 2014-07 | reverse complement strand
TAGAAATGGTCTGCGCTTCGGCGTCTTCTCCGGTACCTTCGGCAACGCGCACAACGATAGTGACAGGTTTAGCCTGGTCGGCGATGGCCTGCAGAGAGGCTGCCAGCGTGCCTTTTTTACCGGCTTTCGCAATGGCGCTTTGCACATTGGTAATCAGTACCGGCTCATTGAGGGGGAATAGCTTCGCATCCGCATCACTTGCCGTGCAGACCATGCCGATGATAGCGGTCGAAACCGTGGAAATGACGCGGGTGCCGTCGTTAATTTCAAGCACCTGCACGCCGTGGTGAAAATCACTCATCCGGTTAACTCCGTAGTTAAGGGGTGAGCGTATTTTCTGTTGTACTGTAACGGTGGGCTATTTGTCGGCGTTGGGCAAGGGGTGATACAACAGCAGGGTAAAAAGAAAGCGGGTTTAACCCGCTTCTTTCATACCGGTGCGTCAGGCCAGTTAATATCAGGAATCGCCCGACAATCAACACGCATCAGCATAACCCGGTATTTCTTCCATTCAGACAACGCGGCAATCTCTTTTGTCGTCGCAATCCCCAAATCAACCGCATCCTGCAATGGAGCAATCTCTGCGTTAGCCGTCTGCATCAGACGTGACTTTTTGCTTTCCGCCTGCGCAATGAGTTCTTCTGGCGAGTAATCCGGCTGGTCAACCAGAACTGGTCCATCAGGCGTATGGTTAATGTATTTACCCCGCTCCTGACCAAGAAACATTGCGGCGTGCTCTTCCTCGCTGACGGGTATAAGGTCAGCGGGAATATCATTCCCCTTTAGCTCATCTTCGCCCAGCCAGAAAAAACCTTTTGCGGAATAGCTGTAATAATATTGCTCATTCATCATTAATACCCCAGTGCAAACCAAGAAATACCACACGCAGTATCCGATCCACTGTTCGCTTTACTTGCGAGTCGGAATTGCGTTTTACTCACAGGATAACCATAGGCATTATCAATTGCGCCAAGCTGGCCATCTTTGTTTGTCGCGAAAACAGCAAAGCAGGTGTCTATAAATGCCCGTGGAAAGGAGTATGTTCCGTTAGCTTTATCAACGTTGCCCCATTGCATAATCAGCCCCGTTGACTCATCACGACTCCAGCCTGAGAACCCCAGTGTTGCCGTATTTTTTTTATTATAGGTATTGTATAAATAATCATTCAGCCAGCCTCCCCATACCTCACCGTTAATGTTTCCATCGGACCCAATTCGCGTCTTTCCTGAAAGAAATATTTCAGTACCTAACAAACGGCCTGGGCTTCTGAACTCTCCTGACGCCACATCAAAAACCCAAAGTTTATCGTTAACCTCAAAATCTGTTTTCGCATGGAGCACAATCTGTGGGAAATTCGGCTTACCTGTAGTAAGCAATCCCATTGACGCGGCTACCGGATAACCTGACTGAAGGCTTACAATTTGCTTCCACAAAGGAAAGTAATTGTTATCATTATTTTGACGCACTATTGCCGGGCTATAAAATGGTGCTCCGCTGGTAAGTTGAGAACCAAACCCTCCAGCCCCCTCTGTCGCGTTTCCGGTTGAAATAGCCCGAAAGATTTTTGTCAGTACCTTTTCGTGATGCTGTAATTCATTTTCCGAGAAATACCCGGCAAGAACACTATTTGCCATCAGCGCAATGTTACCGTCACCATTTGACTTAAACCCTGAATCGCTGTCACCGATGGCAATGGAATTTCCACCGAGCGTGTTCTCAGTAGCCACACCAAAGGAGGATGTTCGTGTGAGACCAAGAGGGCCTGTCATGTTGTCGCCGGACCTCTGAATAGCACCGTCAGCTTTATTTACAGTATCCTGCATGCCTATGTTTTGAATAAATAACTGCTTATTAGGAATGTCGCCGCCATTTCTGTCTTTAGCGAGTCTTGCATTTGCATTTTCCATCGCTATTTTTACTGCTTTCGATGTTGCTGCAAGATTTTCAGCATCACTGTCAATTGCACTGTTGAGGCGCACAATACCCTTTTGCGTTGTGCTCGCATCCAGAGCTGTATATTTACCATTGGCAAGGTCATACGCAGCCTTAACCGCTTTCGGGGTTGCAGCCTTCCCTTCGTCACTGCTATCAGTTGCGCTGCTCAGTTGCACAATACCCTTTTGCGCTGTGCTCGCGTCCTGAGCCGTATATTTACCATTAGCAAGGTCATACGCCTCCTTAACTGCTTTCGGCGTCGCCGCGAGGCTCTCAGACACGCTGTCTGTGGCGCTGCTGAGCTGGACAAAACCTTTTTCGTTCAGCGTGGCGTCAGGATGTTTGCGGGACTGTTCATGCTCGGCGAGTTTGTCGTCGACATAATCCTGCGTTGCCATCACCGTTGTTGCATCAATGGACAACTCTACCGAGTCAACGTTGCTGACAATAATCACCATGCGACAGGTCTGCGCACGCCCCGACCCCTCGGCCAGCTTCGGCTTGTAACTTTCAGCCATATTGGCAACGGCAATCAGCGCGCCTGCATCATCATACAGCCCCAGCTCGCGCATCCAGAAGCCTCCCACATCAGGAGGGATGACCAGCTCTGCCACGATATAGTTTTTCTTTTTGTTGTCCTGGCTGATTTTATTCAGCGCATGACGCCAGACTTCATTAATGAGCTTTGTCTGACCGGCGCTTGGCTCCGGCAGCGTGCCGCCACCATCACCGACAGCCATCGCAGTAAGGTTCACTTTTTTACCACCCGGCACAGTGGCAGCAGCCAGCTTTTCAGCACCGGCAGTGGTAATAATTGTTTTGAATTTTTTGCTCATTATTCCTCACTCTTCCGGGTAAACCGTAATAATGTCGCCGTCATATGCCACACCGCCGGTGTACATATAGCCCGCTATGTCCTGGATAATATTCAGACCAATCAGTTGTCGGCTGGCAGGTTTTGCATCCGCAATTAACCGTTCCATTTCTAAATACATTTCTTCGGTGATGCCGCTTTCCAGTACACCGATATCAAGACGAAAAGTTCCCGCCGGGTCGTCATTCTCCCACCACTCAGTAACGTTAATGACGTAACCGAGCGGCTCAACCACACGCCGGACAGCGCCTATTGTCCCTTTGTGGCAGTGGATGTAATACGCACTGCGAATAACGTCACGCTTGGTTTCTTCCGGCCAGTTCTCATCCCAGCGGTCAACGGAAAACGCCCACGCCAGCCACGGCAAAAGGTTTGCAGGACAGGTGTCAGGGCTCCACAGGCGGCGTAACGGAATGGGTGTGTTTTCAATATCTGCGCAGGCTCGGGCAGCAGCCACCTCAAGAGGTGATGAGCCTACAGGTAACAGGCGCGCATCACTCATCGGAGCCACCAATCACTATCTGATAGTCTGTGCAAAAGGAGGCCTGCGTTTTATCAAGCACAATGTCAGCCACTGGTGCTGCCAGCTCGACACGCTGCACCCCCTCAACATGTAACGCGGCATAGATGGCAGACAGGCGAATATCCCGCCCTAACCGGTGTTGAGCGCTGGCATAGGCTTTGAGCTTCGCCTCAGCCGCTGCGCGAATCGGCTCACTTTCCGGTCCCGGATAAATGAAAAGCGTTGCGCGTATCTGGTAATCAACAATCTGAGCTGACTGCACCGTTACACGGTCAGCAACCGGCCTCACGTCCTCACCATTAAGTGCATTGCGCACAATGCTCAGTAGTTCATCAGACGCCGCGCCGTTATTCTCACGCGAGAGCACAGATATCGTGACGCACGCGGGGGAAGGGCTGATAACAGAAATATCAGCGACACGCCCGTCAGCACTACGGCCATGAAATTCATAGGCACCCGTAGAGCCCGCCACGCTCATTCCTTCAAATGACTGCTGTATGCGCAGGCGATAATCGGCGTCGAGCTCCATTTCCGCCGGGGTTGGTGGAATGGTGGTGTCATCAGCAGGCGTAACGACAAGACGCTCAACATTGAAATTCGCCCCGATATTATCGAGGTCACTGTCTATGGCATAAGCCAGCATGACTGCGCGTGCTGCTTCATTGACGCGCTGACGCCAGATAACCTCACGGTAGGCGTTTTCCTGCAGCATCTTAACAACTGGCTCAGACTCAAGCGCGAGCGTCCTGGCGACGGCTTCCTGCTGGTCTTCTGGATAGAGCGAAATCAGCGTTGCAATGCGCTCCGCAAGGATGGTTTCATAGTCCAGTTCCTCGACCACATCGGGAACAGGTAGCAGACTCAGGTCAACGGTTGCCATAGTGGTTTAACTCAGTGAAACAGTGGTTGAAACTGACGCACCGGTATCGGTACGCATCCCGGTAATATCGACATACATTTCGCCAGTGTCGCCGTGCTCAAAGCTGATGGATGTAAGCCTGATACGTGGTTCCCACTTCTGGATCGCGGAATAGCACGCCACCATAATTTGCAGCCTTAGCGCCGGGGTTTGTGGCATGTCAATCAGCGCAGACAAAAGCGAGCCATATTCACGACGCATTACCCGGGAGCCGACCGGCGTCAGCAGAATGTCGCGCATGCTCTGGCTGATATGTTCACTGTCACGGATAGCGAGGCCGGTATTGCGGTTCATCCCCATATAGCGCGCCGTCATTTGGTGCCCTCCGTCCAGCTCCCGCCCCGTTGCACGCCACCGTGGCCGTGGTCATCAACCTGCACACCGTTTGATTTAAACGTACCGTCGGTATGTTCGATGTTTCCTCGCATGGTGCCGCCTTTTTGCACCTCAAGCGTCCCCGTCGTCAGTTTGTTGGTGCAGACCACCTCCGGGGTGTCGAGGGTGATACGCTCTGCCGCTTTGACCAGCACCACCGGCACGGTGGCGGTGATGGACTCCGATGCCGTCACGTCGGCAGTTTTGATGCCGCTAACCGTCAGCGCACCGGTTTCCGGTTCATACTCCATAACCGCGCCATCAGGGAACACCACATGCCACGCATCCGCCGAGGCAGACGGGGCGGGGTTCTCATCTGAGAAAATCCCCGGCAGCACGAAAGCGGTATCTAGCTCGCCACCAATTGCCAGCAGCAGTACCTGCTCACCGACCGAGGGAGCCCACCATGTACGCGAACGACCGGCGCGAGTGGTCAGCCAGTTCAGCCATGTAGTCTGGATCCCGCCGCTTTGTACGCGGCACAGCCCCTGCACGGTATCGACCTCAGTCACCACGCCTGAGCGGATGAGGTTGCGAATCGCGCGCGCGAGCTCCTGTATCGTGGATAACGTATTCATATTGCAAGGATGCCTCTGGTCTGGAGTCGCGCCAATTTGCGCGGCTTCGGTGGTGGTTCACACAATATTTATTTGCCGAGGTGCCTGATAATGACTTCTTCAATCATCTGCTCATCGTCGCGGGTGAAACCGAGCAGCGGGCGCGCCTCGTACTGCACATCCCGGCTGTTGCGGTTTGGCCGGTCTTTGAGGCCGTACTGATGAACCTGCGCCATGCGCTGTACCTTGCCGGTAAAATCCACCACCGCCGCACTGTCGCTGCCTTTGGCTTTCATAAAGCGATTAGTGCGCAGTTTGGCGAACATTTCGCGCTTAATGCGGCCTTTCTTGCTCCGCACCGGCTGGCGCTTTCGCGCGGCATACGGGGTGCCGTCGGGTGCCTGCTGGCGCTTGATACGTTGTTGCTGACTGCTACGCAGCTTTTTCGCAATCTCAGCCGCCATTTGCCGACGCGCTGCCGGTGACAGGCTGGCAATCAGACCGGCAAGACGTTCCTGCAGCGCGGTTAACTCACTCATCCCACTTACTCACCAGTTCGCCGTTAACGTACAGCTCGACCGGGCGCGTCACCGGCTCAGGCAGCGGCGGCTCAGGGGCATAGCTGACGTGCAGCGCGCCGTCGACCTCTTTGACGAGCGTGCGCTCGGTGAGCTTCAGGCTGATACTGATATCGAGCGAATCGTCGTTATTGATATCAATAATCCAGGTGAATCCTTTTTCCCGCCCGTCGTCGGTGGTCATAATGTCCGGCTGATGTTCACGCAGCCACGCCTGCACCGGCACGAATATCAAATCGAGGTCGCCGGTGAAGTCGGTCACCACCACGTTAAGCACGTACACCTTTTCAAACGACAGCGAGCTCGCCAGTCGGGAATCGGTATGGCCGTTGTCGGCAAACAGACGCAGCATATCGGGGTTGTTTCGGAGCTGCGGCACGGCGTTAATCAGCGCTTTGCGCAGGCTTTTGTGCTTCTGCATCGAGTTCATCCTGACAGTGTTTGACGGTTTTAACCTGCAGCGCGCAGGCGGTCAGCGCGCCCTCAAGGCGGCGGATATCCGCGCTCAGGTCACCATTTGTTTTCGGGTCACTTCCCGGCATCGGGCAAAGGCTCACCCTCGGGCATCCGCTGACCACAATCACCGGCGCTGGCGCAGGCGGTGCGGGTGTGCAGCCGACGCACAACATCAGGTAAAGCAGCGTTATACCAGCGGCGAAAGGCTTCATTTTCATTAAGTAACCTCGTTATCGTCTGCTCGCGGCGGCTGGCTTCCTCGCTGGCCTTTGCGAGCTGTTCACGCAGTGCCACCTGCGCAGATTCATTACGTCTGGCAAGCTGACCGGCAACACTGAGCTGATTTTTCAGCATGCCAATCGTCGTCTTTTGTTCGCTCGCAACGCGGTTTGCTTTCTCAAAGGAGCGGGATAAATTGCCGTTCTCATGGCGCAACCACAGCAGCCCAAGCACAGCCAGCAACAGCGCAGAGGCCAGAAACATCACAATGACTCTGGACACAGACCAGCCCCCTCAATGCGCTGGCGGTAGGTCTCGCGAACGGCCTTAAAGGTCAGCATACAAATCAGGTAAATCAGAGCAGTAAGGATCCAGCCAGCCCCAAGCAGACAGCCCGTGGTAACAGAGAAAATAATGAGAGACCATGCCCGACGCCCCTGAGAGGGCTTACGGCAAAAGACGGCGCGAAATACTTTCATCAGGTCTGGATTGACGGGAATATTTTTGCCCGTATTTCGCAGCCAGTGCTCATAAGCGACCACACCGGCGACGCTCGCCGTAATGCAGATGAAACTGCCAAACAGCGCCCACGCGGCAACAAAGTTGACGGCGGCGCTTTGCGGCGATGCCAGTCCCCAAAGCAGCGCCAGTGCCAGCAGGGCATCGAACATCAGGGAACGTAAATATTTTTTCATTGGGTTACTCCTTTCATGCAATACGCCAGTTCCCGCGCGCGGCGGTTTTCCAGCCCTTTGTTTTTAGTGCCATTGACGTACACCCAGCGGGTAAGCTGGTCGCATGCCTGCCACCACTGATGACGCTTGATGTAAGAGACCAGCGTCGAGCGACAGGCTGCGCCGGTGCCGACGTTAAAAGAGAAACTGACCAGCGCGTCGTAAACAGGTTGCGGCATGGTGACCGGCACGCAGACCGCGAGACGGCGCTCGGTATTCAGCACGTCGGCGACCAGATTTGCCGCCGCTTCGCGCTCGGTGATATCGCGTTTCGGTACCACCCCGGCAGTGTGGCCGATGCCTGACGTCCACACGCCCGCGCTACACTGGTAAGGTGTCAGGCGACACCCTTCGAGGTCGGCAATCAGCGCCAGACCATCAGGCGAGGTATTCAGCAGACGAAAATCAGGCATCAGTGCCGCCAGCGCCAGCACTGCGGCCACACTGCAACGTTTAACGATTGAGCTCACGGGTCACCCCTTTGTCGATTCCCATTTCGGTCAGGTAACGAAAGGTTTTGCGCCGGTACCAGAAATTCACCGCCGCCGTAAAAATGGCGCACAGACTACCCACATACAGCGCCAGCTTTTCGGGCGACATTGCCCCGAAATACGCCAGACCCACGGCCAGCCAGTAGGCGATAAACGTGGTGATTTTTTCCATACTCAGTCCCATAGGTTCAGGGTCTCCGCCGTGGGTGAGGTTTCAACGTCGGGCAGGTCAATCGCCGTGCCATGCGGCAGAATGACGCCCAGCTCAGACAGACCGGGATTAGCCTGCAGCACCGTCTCGACCACACCCTCAGTGCGCCCGTAATACCGGGCGCAAAGCGCGTCGAGGGTATCGCCCTGCATCGCGTAGACTTTCATCAGAGCTGACCCACGATGCAGCGCGGTTTATCCTGCAGGCGCGAGACCGACCAGCGCATATCCCGCCACAGGTCATCAATGGTGGTTTCGACGCTGTCGGCTTTTTTGTCACCCTTGCCGGTGGCCTCAACCCCGCGATAACGCTCATACAGGGTGGCGGTCGCCATCGCCGTCACGGCGCTCAGGTAGTGGAAAACGCGCACATTCTCGCCGTCGATTTCCTCGGCGTCAGGCACGTCGGCCAGTTGCTTAAACCCTGCAGCAATCTGGCGCAGCCGATAGTCGTAAAGCTCCGCATTGGTTTCCGCCATGCCGGTCTTGATGGCGTTGCGCAGGCGCGCATCGGAAACCGTCTGCTCAAGGCGCATCAACTCGCGCACCCGCTTCGGATCCACGTCAGGGAAAAAGAACGTGTTTTTAATCACTGCGTCGCCCGTCTCCGGTGCGGGAATCACCACGCCCGGTACGTCCTGCGGTTCGTCGGGCTGATTCAGTATTACTGTCGTCATGACAACCTCATTAGGTTGGGCGGTGGACGCCGGTCGCCGTCAGGGTCAAAACCCGCTTTGACCGGCGTGCCGCCCGGCTCGGGGAGCGTTCAGTTAACCGGCGGTTTTTACCGCCTTTGGTGGACGCCCGCGCTTTGCCGCCGGTTTGGTGGCAGGTTTGCGCGTGCGCGGTTTAGTCGTTTTACGGGGCGCGGCCTCGGGCTTAGGCTTCAATGCGCGCTCCAGCCGCTCAATCTCTTTGCGTACACCGGCATTGCGGTCGAGCTGCATCGCGCGCTGAAACTGCGCCAGCGCGTCGGCGTTCTTACCGGCATCGCGCAGGGTCAGGCCAGTCACCTTATGCAGACGGGCGCGCACCATATCGGGAACGTCAGCGCCGTCGGTCAGGCTGAGGGTGGTCAGCAGTAATGCGAGGTCGACAGGCTTACCGGCATCGCGCAGGCGCAGCGCGGCAAGCGCCACCTCCTCAACCAGCATGTAAGGCGTGGTGCGGCGATGGTCAGAGGTGAGGTCGTATTTCAGCGCGTAGGGCGCAATCTCCAGCGCGCCAGCGATATCACCGGCATCAAGACGCCACAGCATGACGGTCATCAGAATGTCATCCTGTGCGCCACGGCCATCAGCCAGCACACCGGCAACCCACGGCGCATAGAACGGCAGCAGCTCGCGCTTTTTCGCGGCTTTCAGTTCGTTTGAACGGATGGTTTTCAACGTGCGGCGGTCATCGGCCAGCTTTACCAGCATCTGCTCGTAGGCGGTTGCGTGGCGCAGCGGGGCTTGTTCCCGCTGCGCGGCTTGAGAGGCCGAGACCCGCATCATGTGACGCTGTGCGGGGCTCGTCATGGTTTAGGCTCCGTTTTCCGGTGCTGCAGGTGCGGTGAAATCGCCCAGGGTGATGTTTTCCAGCAAGCAACCGGCGGCATACGCTTCGACCACATAGTCGATGTTCATCGACTCGTAGTTTTCCACGCGGTCTTTCTTCGGATTCTCATCAATGCTGCGGCGGTGGCTCTCATCCATGAAGTAGATAGAGAGGTTTTCCAGCGTGGTCACAAATACCGCATTCGCCGGGAAGTACGGCACACGCACGGCTGGCAGATTGCCGATGCGCTTCTGGCTGATGATGATATCCGCCGCGAGCGACTCGGTGTTTTCCTGCTGTTTGTTGACCAGCGGGAAATATTTGTCAGCCAGCAGCTTACGGCCAACGATGGCAACGAGTTTCGGGTCATCCTGATAAATCTCGTCAATCAGGGTGTTAGTACCGTCCATCACCAGCGCGTCGAGGTTCTCATAGTCGCCGTTTTTACCGACACGAATCACCGCCGAAACGACCTTACCGTCAGCGTCGGTGATGTTACTCATCACGCGCGCCGGGGCTTCGTTGCGGTACTTCTGCAGCCAGCCGACGGCCACATCCTGCAGCATCGGGTTTTTGCTGCGGTCTGAGGTATCAGCGCGGGTGGTACCGTTGAACCCTGCCATGATGAAATCGAGCGCCTGACGCTGGACAATGGCGTCGCGAATACGGCGCTGGAAGTCCTGAAAACGCGCCCACAGGTCGAGGCGTTTATAGGTCAGGTGGAAGTCAAAGTTAATCTGATTGCACTCGTACTTGTTGGACTCAAGCGCGGTGAAATCTGCTGTCTGGCGCTCTTTGTCGCCCGAGGTGTCGGTCGTGCTGGCGATGGTGCCGGTCACACCGACGCCGATTTTCTCGCCCTTCATTTCTGCGACCGGCAGAATGTTAATCATCTGCAGAAACGCGGATGACGCCTGCACGGTGTTCATCAGCGTTTGCGTGACGGACGGCTCGACGGTGAATTTTTTGCTGACGTCATCAACGCTGATGCCGTTCAGTTTGGCGAGCTGGGTCAGATAGGCATTGAACTTAAAACGGGTTTCCTGACGCATAGTATTTCCTGTTTGAATTAATCGGTTAGTCACAGCATCGGGCGGGGTTGCCGCCCGGTTTCGGTCCGCGGTTTATCAGCAGTCGGTCAGCAGCTCATCGCCGCCACCGCCGCTGGCTTTTGTGCGTCGCGGCTGGCTTAAACTTTCGGTTTTGTCGAGGGTGGTTTTCAGGACGGAAAATGCCTGGCTGGTTTCTTCAACCTTGCTGGTCAGTTCCTGTTTGAAAGTGGCAAACGCGGTTTCCATAGCGGAAAGGCGCTCGTCCTGTTTGGTCAGGTTGGTCTGCACATGTTCGCTGACGGTGGTCACCGCCTCATGCACATCATTCAGGCGCGCATCGTCGCTGACCTGCTTACGGCTGAAAATGGCTTTCACCTTGTCGGCCAGGCTGTTGAGCACCGTGTCGGGAACGTCTTCAAATTCCAGCTCTGCCAGCGTGGCAGCGGAAAAGACGTTTTCAGGGTTGGCCTTAAAGCGCTGCAGCGGGTTGTGCTTCGCGTTGCGGCAGAATTCGAGGTATTCAGTGCCGAGGCTCGCCGGGTCATCGGTGACCGCAAGGCCGACGAGGTAGCATTTGCCGGTATTGGCAAAATTCGGCTGAATTTCCATTGAGGTGTAGACCTTCTGCGCGGCTTTATTCATCGCGATAAGGTCATCGGTCGGGGTGATTTTAGCGAACAACGCCCATTTGCCGTTAAGCGCAGAATCGTCGTCAATCTTCTCGGCTTTCAGTTCGACCACATCGCCATAACGCTTGAATACGCCATCGGGCAGCAGGCCGCGCAGGTGTTCAAGGTTGATACGGCAACCGTAGACGCGCGGGTCGTAGGTTTCGGCCATTTCCTGAATATCGCTGGCGCTGATAATGCGCCCGTCGCAGGTATCACCCTCGACGCCGATGCGAAAGAACTTTGAGACTTTTTTTGCCATTGTCAGGAGTCCTGAGGTTGGGGTTACTGGTCACCGCCAGTTTCCAGACTCAGGGCACGCCAGACCACCAATGACGACTGGACAACCTCCCACACAACAGCACCTTAGCGAATCACTGACGGCCATTAAGTAGCCTTGCCCTGAACCCACTACGGCGAGGCATCAATGACCATTTCCACCGATACAACCTTGTTGCATGACCCGCGACGGCAGGCATCGCTGCTTTACTGGCAGGGCTTTTCCGTGCCACAGATTGCCGAAATGCTGCAGGTCAAGCGCCCGACCGTGCAGAGCTGGAAGCAGCGCGACGGCTGGGACGGTATCGCACCGATTTCCCGCGTCGAAAGCAGCCTTGAGGCGCGCCTGATTCAGCTCATCGCCAAGCCGCAAAAGTCAGGCGGCGATTTCAAAGAAATTGACCTGCTCGGGCGGCAGATTGAGCGACTGGCGCGCGTTAACCGCTACAGCCAGACCGGCAACGAGGTCGACCTAAACCCCAATGTCGCCAACCGCAACAAAGGCGAGCGTAAAAAGCCGAAAAAGAACTTTTTCAGCGACGAGGCTATCGAGAAACTGGAGGAATTATTTTTCGACCAGTCTTTCGAGTACCAGTTGCAGTGGTACCGCGCAGGGCTGGCGCACCGTATTCGCGATATTCTCAAATCCCGCCAGATTGGCGCGACGTTCTATTTCTCCCGCGAGGCGCTGCTGCGCGCGCTCAAGACCGGCCACAACCAGATATTTCTGTCGGCCAGTAAAACGCAGGCTTACGTGTTCCGCGAGTACATCATCCAGTTTGCGCGACTGGTCGACGTCGACCTGACCGGCGACCCGATTGTCATCGGCAACAACGGCGCAAAGCTGATTTTTCTCGGTACTAATTCCAATACCGCGCAGAGCCATAACGGCGACCTGTATGTCGATGAAATATTCTGGATCCCGAATTTTCAGAAGCTGCGCAAAGTCGCGTCGGGCATGGCCTCGCAAAAGCACCTGCGCTCGACCTATTTTTCGACACCTTCCACGCTGGCGCACGGCGCTTACCCCTTCTGGTCTGGCGAGCTGTTCAACAAGGGGCGCAGCCGTATTGCCGACCGCATCGAAATCGACATCAGCCACAGCGCGCTCGCCGGTGGCCAGCTCTGCGACGATGGCCAGTGGCGGCAGATTGTCACCATTGAGGATGCCCTTGCCGGTGGTTGCACCCTGTTCGACCTCGACCAGCTCAAACGCGAAAACAGTGATGAGGACTTTAAGAACCTGTTTATGTGCGAGTTTGTCGACGATAAAGCGTCGGTATTCCCGTTCGAGGAGCTGCAGCGCTGCATGGTCGATGTGATGGAAGAATGGGAGGACTTTGCCCCGTTCGCCGACCATCCGTTCGGCTCGCGTCCTGTCTGGATTGGCTACGACCCGTCACACACCGGCGACAGCGCCGGGTGCGTCGTGCTCGCGCCGCCTGTGGTCTCGGGTGGCAAGTTCCGCATGCTGGAGCGTCACCAGTGGAAAGGAATGGACTTTGCCGCTCAGGCCGAGGGCATCCGCAAGCTGACAGAGAAATACAACGTCGAATACATCGGCATTGACGCAACCGGCCTCGGTCTCGGCGTGTTCCAGTTGGTGCGCTCATTTTACCCGGCGGCACGCGGCATTCGTTACACGCCTGAAATGAAAACCGCGATGGTACTCAAGGCAAAAGACACCATTCGCCGTGGCTGTCTGGAGTACGACGCCGGGGCGACCGACGTCACGCAGTCGTTTATGTCCATCCGCAAAACCATGACCAGCAGCGGGCGCAGCGCCACCTACGAGGCCAGCCGCACCGAGGAAGCCAGTCACGCCGATATCGCATGGGCGACCATGCACGCCCTGTTAAACGAACCGCTTTCCGCTGGTAGCGGCATGCAGCCTAAATCTATTCTGGAGTTCAACTAATGGGTAAGCAAAAATCCCGCAAAGCAGCTGCGCAGAAGGCCAGCAAGCCACAACAACTGACCGCCAGCGCACCGCTAAAAACAACAGCTTTTACCTTCGGCGAGCCGGTGCCAGTGCTCGATAAGCGCGATATTCTGGATTACGTCGAGTGCATCAGTAACGGCAAATGGTACGAGCCGCCTGTCAGCTTCTCCGGGCTGGCAAAGAGCCTGCGCTCTGCAGTGCATCACAGCTCACCGATTTACGTTAAACGCAACGTGCTCGCTAGCACCTACATTCCGCACCCGCTGCTGTCCCGTCAGGATTTCAGCCGCTTTGCGCTCGACTATCTGGTATTCGGCAATGCCTTTCTTGAGCAGCGCCACAGCGTCACCGGCCAGTTAATCAAGCTGCTGGCCTCACCGGCCAAATACACCCGGCGCGGGGTCGACGATTCTATATTCTGGTTTGTGGAAAACTTCACTCTACCGCATGAGTTCGCGCCTGATACGGTGTTTCACCTGCTGGAGCCCGATATTAATCAGGAGATTTACGGCCTGCCCGAATATCTCAGCGCGCTTAATTCTGCCTGGCTGAATGAATCCGCGACGCTGTTCCGCCGCAAGTATTACCAGAACGGCGCGCACGCGGGTTACATCATGTATGTGACCGACCCGGCGCAGAGCGCGACCGACGTCGAATCGCTGCGCGAGGCGATGCGAAACTCGAAAGGGCTAGGCAACTTTAAGAACCTGTTTTTCTACGCTCCCGGCGGAAAACCGGACGGCATCAAAATCGTGCCACTGAGCGAGGTCGCCACAAAGGATGACTTTTTCAACATCAAGAAAGCCAGCGCCGCCGACCTGATGGACGCGCACCGCGTACCGTTCCAGCTCATGGGCGGTAAGCCCGAGAATATAGGTTCACTCGGTGACGTTGAGAAGGTGGCAAAGGTATTTGTGCGTAACGAGCTGTCACCCCTGCAGGACAGGTTCAGGGAGGTAAACGACTGGCTCGGCATGGAGGTCATCAGGTTCAAAGAGTACACCCTCGACAACCCGGAATAACTCCCCCTCAAGCCGCCAGCATGGCGGCTTTTTCATACCCCGCCATCATCACGCCTCAGACGCGCCACACGCGCACGAACACACACGACCACCAACGAAGCAACAGCAACCACGATAGCGCCATTACGAGGCGCTCAGACGATAATTTTTATTATTCCGCACCACCTCTGGCGCGCAATGCTTTCCCCGCCACGCCTGCCCGCTTTATGGGGCGGTTTTAATGCAGTTGCATGACCACTCTGGATCCGTGCCAGCTCTGGCTGCGCACGACCCGAACAGGCAACCCCGACGCATGCAAAACCATGCACCTGTTGCATGCACGGCTAAAGAACGGGGAAATCGCGGGAAAATGGCATAAAAAAACCGGCATTCCGGGTGCCGGTTTGGAGCGGTCTATACGGGACAGGCTAACGCCTCGCGGGGCTCGTTGTTCAACCCCGCCAGCACGAAAGCGAGTTTCAGCACCGGCGGCGTTTGTTAATGCAACCAGCTATCGTCCTCCCATACCTGCTGCATGATTTCCATTACTCGTTTTTTATCTTCGTCCAGTTTCAAACCGCTTAGCTCAACGCCATTTGCGGAGCCTTTGCGAATGAGTATAGCGGTCTTTGGGTAAATAGGTTGAAGATTGCGGTACAGCTCAGCCTCAAGCGCATCCAACGTTGCCTGACTAATTTTTTGCTCTTTATCCAACGTGATATTGATTCTCATAATCTAATCAGCCTTATAAAAAATATCATCTTCGGTTTCGTTATTTTCGCTATTTGCTAGGTCTGCAATGAGAGTGAGCGCGAGCTTTAAGTCTGATGGCTTGCAGTTTGCAATCAGAGATACCTCGGCAATAAATTGCACACAAGCCCACTTTTGCTGCGTTCGGCTGAAATGTTCGCCAACCATGAAATCCCTCCCATAGGGTTACTGTATATTTATACAGTAGCACGTATTGGCAAAAGATGGGAAGAAAAAAATGAATAGGGCGATTGCCGTATGTGCATGATATGGATATGAATTACTCATGTATTGGTTTTGATGCTTCAGCCATCGCCGCAACACGATTAAGGATTTTCCGAGCTTTAGCCTCATGCGATGGCGCTGCGGAAAATATTTCTCCTTTGGCCGTTCCGCGCAGCCATTTGCCATCAAAACAACTTTTACCACCGGCCATCAGGTGCATGGCTTCACCCCGGCTGATTGTGATGCCGGTTGTCAGATGTATCTCGTCGATAGTTTGCGCTATAACTGCGTTTTGCTCATCCGTTCCGTGGGTGAATTTTCGCCGTGCTGCTGGCTTTTGCTTCCTGAGTCGGTTGGTCAACTCTCGTCTTTCACGCCGACTCAGAGGTTTTGTTAAATCTAGTATCGGTGGATCGCTTTCGCTTCCCGTACAGTTATTGACAGAACTCCGAGAGGGCGCAGGAGCGCCCTTAACGTCAACGGCCAAATCAACGGCACGCTTCGGAACAATTTTCCACTGCGTGAGTCGGGTCAAAATCGGGGTGCCGGCACCGATAGCGGAATCGTATACGCCACGGATGCAGACGGTTTCCTCGCCGTACTGGTTAAACTCGGTGCGCGGCTCGTACAGCGTTCTCACCTGCAAATCATCGCGACGAACAAACGGACCACCCTGCGCATTAACGTAGCCAGCCCAATCACCGGCGTCGGCGGCATCATGGACGGCTGCAAACTCAACGCTTAGACCGTGCGCGGTCTCTGTGTCAGCGAGACGACGCAACTCACGGTAGACCGTCACCGGCGCACCACCGATAAACTGAAACTGACGGATGTGCCAGCGCGCCGCCCAAGCTGAAACGGCAGGCGCGGTCTCTTTCAGGAGCTCACCGCTTTCGTCATCGGTTTCACCATCGAGAGCATAGCCGTCGATGTTTTTTGAAATGTATTTAGCAACATAGCCGGTAGCGCTGCCCTTTTCCGGGTCGATGGCTTCGGCATGAAAGCGCGCCTTTTTGGCTTTATCGCTTCTCAGTTCGTGGCGGTCTTCATCCCACGCATAATCACGAATGATGAGGCGCACGCGCTCAACGTCTTCCGGCAGCATGAACATAAGCATGTGCCAGTGAGGCGTCCCGTCGTGATGAGGTTCAGCAACACGGATGCCGAAAATGCGGATTTCTTCCCGGTGCAGTTTGGCGCGAATGCGCGCCCAAAGACCGGTGAGATAGTTCTGCGTGTCTGACGGGCTTGCACCGTTCCATTTGCTGTTACGGTAGCCCGCTTTGGTGGTGGCGTGGTATTTAGACGGTGCAGTCAGAGTATAGAACTCCCCGACATAACCGAGCTCATTACAGATATTTTCAAACCCACGAATGCGAGCCATCAGCTCACAGCGGCGTATTGCTGGATTAGCGACCGAGCCGTCGTATTTTTCAATCAGGCTAATGCGGTTGCCTTCTTCGTCTTCGAGATCCAGCCCCTTAAGAAATTCGCGCGTGCGGCGCTTCTGCTCGCGCCAGTCGGTCACGCAGTTTTTACTCGCGTATGCGTGTCGTTTCTTGCTTACGTTGCCGACTGCAATTTGCAGATGTTCGCGCCATGCAGCCGCAATGCGTCGCAAGCGACCGCGCCACCAAACCTCATTAAACATGCGCATTACTGCCGGTGCGATTTCATCCTCACAAAAATATTTTTTAGTCACACGCTCCCATTTCGGCGGTGTAACGTTGAATTGCAGGGAAATAAAACCAGCGCGCATGTACCAGGAGTATAGCGTTTTGAGTTCGCTAAATACGGTATCATCAATGTCAGCCAGTTCAGCGCGAATAAAATTAGCGATATCCGCGGCCAGTAGGTCAATATCGGCGCGCGACATATCCGGGAGGCGGTTAAATCTAGCGACCATATTGACCATGCGTGACGCCAGATATTGCATAAGCTGGGTATCAAAATGACCATCGAAAACAGCGGCTGATACATTGCTGTTGATGCCCGAGCACTCGTATTTTTTTGCGACCAGTTCAAGACGTGGCAATGCCTTTTTGCAGAAGCTGATTAAAAAGGCATTGGCTCGTTGACTGCCCTGATTTTGCTCCAGAACTGCAGCGGTGCGATAAACATCAAAGCGCACACATTCTGGCTGGAGAGAAAGCACCTTTCTCGCATGCAGCAAAGCCGCGAACATACGGTCGCGGCGATGCTGTTGGTCATAGGTAAGATATGGACTGGTTATTGCCGACCGTGGAGCATTCCACGGAAACGCGAATTGAACAGCCAATTCATACCCCCCGATAATGCTTAGATTTGAGCTCGTCGATTTGCTGACAGGTCACGCACAAATCCACGCCCGGAACCGCAATGCGGCTAGCTTCTGGGGTTGGTGCGTCACATTTTTCGCAGAAAAAACGGGAAGGCGCAGAGATACGGCTGCGCGCTTTGTTGATGTAGCGCTCGCGGTCTTCCTGCTCACGCTGTTGGGCTAAATCAATTGTGTCTGCCATTAGTGCAGTTCCTGTGATTCGTTTTCGTAGCGGGTAGCCTCGGAACGCAACAGTTCAGCCACTTCAAAACAGGTCATTCGCTTATTCGTGATATGCACGGCCAGTGCTTCAAGACGGATTGAAACTGCGAGGGCGCGGTCTTTGCGTTCCTCTTTTTTGGCATCTGTCAGCAATACGGCCAGCGCTTCGGCATCAGCCTTTAAACTACGAGATTCGGTATTACGCATAATTAACTCTCCTGATTTTGGGCAATAAGAAGCCCGGCGTGTTTACGCCAAGTAATTACGTTTAATTAATTAACTGTATCCAAATACAACAGCAGGTTTGCTTTTTAACTGCTTGATGATTTCGGCTTTTAATCCATCCTTAAATTCTTTGCAGCACTCCCACTCAGGGTCAACGCGAAGTATTGCGCCGTCGCGGGTTTTAATTTCAAAACCTTCCTCCATATTTGGAATCATGGCACCTAAAACAATTCTTAATTCATCGCGTGACATGTTTAATCCCTTTAATAATAAAGTGAACAATACGAATAATTAAAAAGCCTGACGATTTCGGCTGCTTTGTTTTCAGCCCTTTTAATAATTCGGACTGAGAGTGGCACGGGTGCCAGCGCTTACCATCTTTACCCGCGATCCAGCCGTGACCGTAATGCATACCCGGACTTTGCTTAACGAGCAGAGATGCGAATGAGGGTTCATTTTTCAGCATAAGCACCTCACACTAAACCAAATGTTGCGCCAATGCCGGTCATGGTATCGACCACACTCGACATAGCCGGATTAGCCTGAAGGCGAGCATGCAACGCCATCGCTGACAGTGACAGCATACGGATACCAGAATTCACACTCTCGACCATCGTATGTCTTTTTGCTGTCGTCAGGCGGTCTGAAGATGTTGCGCCATTAGCCAACTCACCGAGGGAACTCATTGCGCGCATTACGTAAGACTGCAGTTTGTCTTTCGCCAGTTCGTTGACCGGTACACATGGCAGACAGTGAATCTGCGCCAGAAAACCATCAACTAAAGTTGAGTCTTCGGTCAGGTCTGTCAGCAGCCATAACTCAGGCGGCGTGAACTGGTGAGGCTGTTCCGGGTTGAGCTTGTTACGTAACGTTTGAACGTTCATACCCGCACGCTCGGCCAGCTTCGCCATGTTGTGACGTTGAGCGAAAGCACGACACGCATCGTCATAGTGGGGATGTTTGGAAATCTGAAAATCAAACATGGTTAAGTTCCCTCTAACTTGCATAATCAAATTCAGTTAAGAGCGGTGCGCTGGTCGATGTAGCGACAATCAATCGCTTGTTGAGTCAGTTTGTCGCGCCATGCTTTTACGTTTACGAGGGTGCGGCTTCGTTTACCGGCTTCCTCTTTGTTGGAAAAGTCTTTGGTCGGAGCTTTAAGAAGAATGCCCTCATTAAGCCATTGCCAGACCAGACGCTCGCTAACGCCGCGGGTGGCGGCAAAGTCTTTCACTGTCATGGTGTCTGACATAGCAGAGCGAATTATTGTCTGCAGGGCTGGCAGCATTGCTGTAACGATGGCGTCAAACTGAGTCGGGTCTAACAGCACAGTTTGATTTTGTGAGTTTTGCGAGTCGTGCGTCGAGATTGATTTTGCATCTGACATATCGCATTATCTCCTGTTGTTTGAAATGTAATGCAGTGGTGTGCATCTTGGTCGGTAAGCGCCACTATAGATCGTAAAAAGTTATCTGTAAACACCCATAAAATTATCTGTAGGGGTTTTTATGAGTACTGGGCTTGATGTTCAGTGGCGTATTGGTGCAACTAACGGCGTGTTAGAGCGCTTGATGTCTGCCTATGGAGTCAAGATGCAAAAGGATTTGGCAGACCTGCTAGGCATCGCCAAACACAGCGTTAGTGGCTGGGTTCAACGCGATGCTATACCGGGAAACGTCATAGTTAGGTGTTGTCTTGACACGGGTGCCGATATCAATTGGTTAGTGAATGGTGAGCTTGCAAATTCAAATTACGAGCGAGCCGTCTGCAGGTTAAAAGGCAAAGAGCTTTATGACGAGATAATGACGAATGGCGGGAAAACCGTTTTACGTAGGATTCTCGATGCCTATGGCTTTAGCATGCAAAAGGAGTTGGGTGATTTGCTCGGCATTTCCTCAGGCACAATTAGCACATGGGTAAGGCGCGATTTTTTCCCGGGTGATGTAGTCGTTACATGTGCTCTTGATACTGATGTGTCGCTTGAATGGTTAGCAACTGGCAAAGGGCAAATGCGCACTAACAAGGAAATAGCCCCTGCTGATTCTTCAATCGAAAAATTCCGCCTTGAATCTGGTGAGCTCAAGAAGGCTGGCGCATGGCATCCTGACCCCTCGATGATACCCAATGAATCAGGGGAATTGATTTATGTAGAAGGTGTTGGTGCCTCTTGGCTGGTCGAACGTTCTGCTTCGAATATAAGCAACGGGCGTTGGTTAATTGATATTGACGGCGCTCTTGATGTTTTTGATGTCATCCGTCTTCCTGGTGGGAAAGTCAGGTTGTCTAATAAGTCTGCGCAGTTCGAATGCAATATTTTAGACATCAAGCCTGCCGGGTCTGTAGTTCTTACATTGGAAAAACACGTTTAAGGGAATTTATGAAACGTAAACTTTTTTTAGCTTTATTTCTGACCATTTCTTTCGGGGCTTCATCCGCCGAAAAATCACAGGATTTAGACGGGGCTAAGTTTGGTGAAGATTGGCCGCTAACTTTTGAGAAAGCTTCTGTTTCTTGTGTTAACGGTCGATATGCCTTTGTGTACGACAAATCAACAGATGACCGCTACCCATTGAACGGCCTAGCGATTAGTGGCGTTAAGTCTGGAAAGCTTGAGGGGAGCGATATTGATGCTGTTTGGAAGGATAGCCCGTATTACAAGGGGGTGAAAATACCTTTGGATCCGGTAATGGATGCAGCAACAGCGCTTTGTGAATGATTAGAATTGCCTCGGTGAAATCATGACTGTAAGTAAGCAAAAAAATGGTAAATGGTTATGTGAACTCTACCCAAATGGTCGAGAAGGGCGGCGTATTCGTCGGCATTTCAATACAAAAGGTGAGGCCGAGGCATTCGAAACATTTACGAAGAATGAAAGTGAGGACAAGCCTTGGCTCGGCAAGAAAGAAGATCGCCGACGCTTAAGCGAGTTGATTCAACTCTGGCATAACTTGCACGGGCAGGCTTTAGTCGCCAGTAAGTCGCGGTTAGCAAAGCTTCAAATTGTGTGTAACGGTTTGGGCGACCCAATTGCATCCCGCTTTACCGCTAAAGATTGGGCTCATTACCGCGACCGTCGACTCCGTGGTGAAATAGATAACGGATATCACAAAGACCCTGCTAAATGGGTCGCCAAACCCATAACTGTGAATCGTGAGCAGCAATATCTTATAGCTGTGTTCAATGAGCTGCGGCGGTTAGGGGAGTGGAGTTTACCCAACCCACTGGAAGGGGTGCGTGTATTCAAAGAAGCTGAGAAAGAAATGTCCTGGCTAACTCTTTCTCAAATCCCTGAGCTGTTTCGAGCCTGTGAGCAATACGGCAAAGAGGATCTAACGATGATTGTCAAAGTCTGTCTCGCTACCGGCGCAAGATGGGGTGAAGCCGAGAGATTGACGCGGCCACAGCTCGCACCCTGCAAACTGACTTTCACAAAAACCAAAGGTAAGAAGAATCGCACCGTTCCCATTCCTAAATGGTTGTATGACGAGTTAGCCAAACGTCAGGGCAGAATGTTTAAACCCTGCTATCAGGAATTTAAAAAGATGCTCAAGCTCACAAATATCGAGCTGACGGAAGGACAGAAGACTCATGTACTGCGTCATACATTTGGCGCGCATTTTATGATGAACGGCGGAAACATACTGGTACTGCAGAAAATTCTCGGGCATTCCAACATTCGCGAAACAATGAGATACGCGCACTTTGCTCCTGACCATTTAGAGCAAGCCGTCTCTCTCAATCCTCTGTCGTTGTATGTTGGCGACAATATGGCGGCAGAGGTTGCATAACACTACAATTCACTGCATTAAAAATTAACTTAACTAGTTGTTTTATATGGTAAGTTGTTGTTTTTAATGGGGTGTAAATAGGAGCGTCTGAACTAA
>OGTM01000274.1_pt1 | contig 22624 bp, 18 predicted proteins | sample 1574581 | NCBI WGS metagenome assembly OGTM01 (sample SAMN03295850, study PRJEB24534) | human gut metagenome | isolation source: fecal sample 3 from infant 7 | host: Homo sapiens | place: USA: Pittsburgh, PA | collected 2014-07 | reverse complement strand
TGAAAACCTATATTATCAACGGCTCAGAAGTGTCTAGATTATCCGTGGCGATTCACACCACCAAACCTAACCCACATAGCGCCATCTTCCATTACCTCTACAAATCCAGCGCATCCATTTACTAAGAAGTGAACATAATGTTTAACGCTGTCTTTCTTGCCAGCCATTTAACACCCCTCTTTAAACGCTCTGTAAGCCCCGCTATTCATTTTATTATTAACAGGGCTACCAGAGTATTCATTAGCCTAATAAAGCTTGCTGTGCATCATCTGTAGCCGCTCCTGCTAATACCAACTTAGCTACAGCAATAGTTTTAGCTGGTACTTTCTCACCTGCCGTGGCTCTGTCTAATGCCGCCTGTGCCTTAGCAATGATTTCAGCGTCATATTCCCATTTACTAGCCTCTTGTTCTGGCTGTGGAATCATCGCAGCTAAGCCGCCCATCTCAGCCTCTAACTCTGCCAGAATACGCGCTTGTGCTGCTTCTATTTTCCTGCGCTGAATCTCTGTATAGGCGGCGGTTAAAATAGCTGGTGCATCACGCTTAACCAGTTCTAACAGCACATTGAAAAACTCATGCTGTGCGGTGGTGATGGTTACACCCTCTGTAGCTGGCTGCGCCACCGCCTGAAACATTGGAGCAGCTTTAGCCGCTTTAGCTTCACCACGTTTAGCGCGTGGTTCTGCTGCTGCTCTGGTTCCTTCCAGCATCTTGCTAAAGTCATTGATGGTCAGTGACAGGCCTTCCTGCTCGAACCACTTCACCACATCACTCTTAGTAATTGCTGGTTCCTGTTCTGCTGAATCATTCACCTTAATGAATGGGGCAAACTTCACAGCCTCAGCTTTACGCTGGTCAAAGGAACACAGCAAAGCCTTACCCTCTGCGCTCATATGGTGAAGCTTTGGGTTAGCTTCTTTAGCATCTTTAAATGCCTTGTTACCCATTACAGCTACATTAATGTTAGCTTTCTTGATTACTGCTTTAACGCTTTCCATCTTCAATCCTTATTAGTTAATGGCTAGCATCATTACTAGCCCTAATAGTTAATATTAAGCTGGTGTATGCAGGAGGTCTATCACGCTTGCTGTCATAGCCTCTACACCTTCATCCGATGCACAAACAATACCCGCATCCCGCATGGCATAAAGCACACATTCAATCATTTCAGACTCTTTATCGAAGTCAGGTTGAGTATCTTTAATCAGCTCACGCACGAGATTTATTAAAGCAAAGTCATTAGCCTTATTTAGCTGGTTAGCAATAAGGCAAGCCAGAATTAGATTGTATTTCATATTCCCATCCTCGTATTTGTCGTTTCCCGCAATCGGGAATTGAATAGTGCTCTTGTCAATAGCTAACAGCAAGCGCTAGCATTAATGCTTAGCACAAATACCTTAAAACCTTTGGGTGTGATAGCGCCTGATTACATCTGTTTAACCAGCGATAACAGATCATATCTCATTGATAATAAAACGGTAAATAAACGGTGCAGCACGGATAGATTAAGAATAGTCTTAACAGCTAATTAACCCCATTTACGCGATGAGATAACACCTGTAATAGATTGTTAGGCGCTAGAATGAACGCCTTAGAGAGTGCTTAGATGGTTAAACATCGCGCAGTTCATTACGATTTAGGTCAAAAGAACGCAGAAAGGAAAGTATTAACTAATAGCTATACATACTACTAATAGCTACTAAGCATTAATTGCAGCCACTAATAATAGCTCATACGGAAGGATAAACAACACAGGCGAGGCCAACCGTATAGCCATTGAAACGGGTGTGCATTCGCTAGCTCATGGGTGAATGACAATAGTTTTCACATTGATAGCCCTTCACATCTACGCTCTTGCACCCACGTTGCACACAGGAACAGCACAGCCTGATGCTAACATATTGATAGATAAACAAGTTTATCGGATAGATATAGATTAGGGTATTTTGCCCATCTCCCACGATGGGCTTTTTTTTATCCTGACTACGCGCGCGTAACCTCACAGGTACTGAGCATCCGCCACTCGGCAGGCAGCACCCGCGTTTCCCCGGTCACATTGACCGTCACCACCTGGCGGATATCCGCCGACGATGCGCCAACCTGCAGTTCAAACTCGCCCGGCTCAACGATGCGTTTCCCGTTGCGACGGGTGAAGTTGAACATCTCCACTGGCAGCGTAAAGCTGAGCGTGGCGGTTTCGCCCGGCGAGAGCGTGACGCGCTGGAAGGCCTTCAGCTCCTGAAGCGGCCGCACCTGGGTGGCGACCTTATCCCTGACGTAAACCTGCACCACCTCGCTGCCGCTGCGCTCTCCGGTATTGGTAATATCCACGCTCAGCGTCACCTCGCCGTCGACCGGCACGCTGTTTTCAGCTACGCGGACAGCATTCCAGCGAAACGTCGTCCAGCCGAGGCCGAAGCCAAACGGATAACGTGAACCGAAGTGGAACGCAAACGGCGTGCCCCCGCTTTTGAGCTTGTGATTGTAGTAATACGGCATGGCCCCGGCGCTTTTCGGCACGCTCACCACCAGACGGCCCTGCGGCTCTGCCCGTCCCGTTAACACGTCCGCAATCGCCCAGCCCCCTTCCTGCCCCGGTGCCCACGCCACGATCAGCGCGGCCACCTTGTCCTCCAGGCCCTGAAGAGTGTAAGGACGCCCGCCGGTCATCACGACAATCACCGGCTTGCCCGTCGCCACCAGCGCCTCCAGCAGCTGCTGCTGAACACCCGGCAGGTTCAGGGAATCGGTGTCGGAACCTTCCCCCACGGTACCGCTCTGGAACAGCCCGGCGAGATCGCCCACGCAGGCCACCACCACGTCACTCTCCTGCGCGGCATTGACCGCCTCGGGGATAAGGGCGGTGCTTTGCGACACGGGAGACTGCTGCATCGGTTTACCGCCGCTGTCGCCCGGGAAGACCGGCGCACCCGCCATCCGTTTCTCAATGATGTGACACCCTTTGGCGTAACGGACCTGAGACGCGCCGAGGTAGTGTTCCAGCGCCGCGCGCGGGGTCGTCACCTGCGAGGTCTCCTCAACCATATCGCTGATGATCAGATGCACCGGGAAGCTGTAGCCGCTGAGCAACGCCAGCGGATCGTCTGCCGTCGGTCCCACCAGCGCCACGCGGGGCTTACCATTTAGCGGCAGAATGCCGTTGTTTTCCAGCAGCGTGATCGATTTTGTCGCCACCTCCCGCGCCACCTGTAGGGTCGTCTCATTTTGCAGAACGATACCGTTTTCATCGGCATACGGGTTCTCAAACAGGCCGAGACGGAATTTTTCGGTCAGCACACGGCCCACAATCTCATCCACTTTCGCCATAGAGATCAGCCCGCGCTCAACGGCGTCCGTCAGATGGCGTGCGCAGTCATCTTTCGGCAGCTCAACGTCCAGCCCGGCGTTGAAGGCCAGCGCGGCGGATTCGGCCGCATCGTGGGAAATGCCGTGATGCTGGTGCAGCAGGCTGACGCCGCCGTAGTCCGCCACAATAATGCCGTCGAAGCCCCACTGTTCGCGCAGGACGGTGGTCAGCAGGAAGCTGTCGCTGTGCCCCGGCTGGTTATCGATATCGTGGTAGGCGGGCATGACCGAACCGGCGTTTGCCAGCTTCACCGCCATTTCAAACGGCAGCAGGAAGGTGTCATTCAGTTCGCTAAAGCCCAGATGTACCGGCGCATGGTTGCGCGCCCCTTCGCTGAACGAGTGGCCCACGTAGTGCTTGAGCGTCGCCAGCAGATCGCGCTTGTCGCCCTGTAACCCGTTCACGTAGGCGGTTGCCATCACGCCCACCAGCCAGGGATCTTCCCCGAAGGTCTCTTCGGTTCGCCCCCAGCGCACGTCGCGGGAAACGTCCAGCACCGGCGCCAGCCCCTGCTGGCAGCCGACGGATCGCGCCTCTTTGCCAATCTGCTCTGCCGCGCGCTGCACCAGTTCCGGATCCCAGGTCGAACCGTAGTTCAGCGACGACGGGAACAGCGTGGCGTCTTTGCACAGCAGCCCCACCAGGCACTCTTCATGGAACAGGGCCGGAATGCCGAGTCGCGTCTCCTCCATCATCAAGCGCTGCAGGCGGTTAGCGGCGCGCACGCCGGTTTTCGCGTCAACGATATGGGTACCCAGCGGACGGGTGATCTGCCCGACGCCCAGCTTCAGCCGTTCGCTCAGTGCAGCCTGCTCGCTCACGCCGGCGAATTCGTCGCTGAGGTCGCTGCGCTCGCGGTGGTTGCCGTTTTCATCGAGGATCAGCCAGTACGCATGCATCTGGGCGAACTTCTCTTCCGGGGTCATACGCGCCAGTAAATCGGCGACGCGCTCGTGCACGGGACGTCCCGCGTCCTTATAGATAGCTGTCATGTTTTACTCCTGTAGTGCGGAAGGGGTTGCCGGGCTGAGCGGCCCTGCTTCGGGTCTCACCTCACGCTTGCTGGCCAGCTCCCGGGCGATGGAATCCACCAGCCGACTGTTAAGCTTGTAGATTGAAAGCAGCGCGACCATGCAGAGGAACAGCGCGCAAGGGATAAGGGTGAACAGGGCGTTGATCGTAGAGAGCACGTGCGGCGCCTGGGCTGCCTGTCCCGGGGCGTAATCCACCATGCCAAGCACCCAGCCGACGACCGCCCCACCCAGCGCCAGCCCAAATTTGATGGCAAACAGCGCGGTAGAGAAAACCAGCCCGTCCAGGCGGCGGCCGCTGCGATGCTCTTCGTAGTCGACCACATCGGAGAACATGGTCCACTGCAGCGGCGTGGTGAGGTTTTGCACAAAGCTAAAGACAATGTTGAGGCCAAAAATCAGCCACACCTGCGAAGGCGGCAGGAAGAAAATCAGCGCCCCGAAAATGACGAAGGAAATAATGGTCCACTGATAGGCGCGGACTCGGTCAAATTTCCCCAGCAGCCGTTCAGATAATAGTGCGCCGCTTAAGGAGGCGACCATTCCGGAAACAATAAAGGCAAAAACCAGCTCCGGTCGCAACAGCACGTAGTTCACGTAATACATCGTGGCGGAACCGCGCGTTACCACCGCCGTTAACAGCAAAATATTAAACAGGAACACTATGCGCCACTGGCTGTTTCCGGCCAGCAGTTTTAAATCGGTGAGCATCGAGCCGGAAGTATCACTGCGCGGAGAATAACGCTCGCGGGTCATCAGGAAGCAGCAGAAAAACAGCACAATGCCCAGCAGCCCCATCAGGCTCATGGCGTAGAAATAGCCTTTCTGCACGTTGCCCTGGCCTAACAGTGAGACCAGCGGCAGGGCAATCACCGTCACAATCAACCCGCCGATAAACGACAGGCCAAAGCGCCACGACTGCAGGGAGTGACGCTCGCGGGGATCCAGCGTCAGCGCACCGGGCATAGCGCAGTAAGGCACGTTAATCGCGGAGTAAATCAGGCTTAAGATCGCGTAGGTCAGGCAGGCATAAACGATTTTCGCCGTCGGCCCCACGTCCGGTACATAGAAGGTGATGAGGCAGCTTACGCCAAACGGAATGGCAAACCACAGCAGCCAAGGACGGAAACGGCCGTGGCGCGTTTGAGTGCGATCCACCAGCGCGCCAATGCACGGGTCGACAAACGCATCGACCACGCGCACCACTAAAAACATGGTGCCCATGATTGCGGCGGGCAGCCCAAAAACGTCCGTATAGAAATAGGCGAGAAATAACGTTGCCGTTTGCCAGACCAGCGCGCTGGCCATATCACCTAAGCCATAACCTATTTTATCTTTGGTACGCAATACAGAGGAGAGTGTCATTGTTATTTGCCTTTTTATCAGGTTAAAACGTATTTCAACCAGTTGCGCATCATCTGAAGGGAAATGCGCATGTAAGGCTCAAGTATTAGCAACGGTTTGCGCGCTAACAATTGTCTAAATTGACAGGCAAATTATGATATTTAGTTTTTTACTTTATTTGTGATGGGGAGCATATTCGGGCGGAAATAAAAAAGGCGAGGAATAATATCCTCGCCTTTTCGGGTCAGCGTGGCGTTACTTGTTCAGTTCCGCCAGGCTCAGCCAGGTTTGCACCACGGTGTCCGGGTTCAGGGACAGGCTATCGATCCCCTCCTCCATCAGCCAGGCGGCAAAGTCTTCATGGTCGGATGGCCCCTGACCACAAATCCCGACGTATTTGCCCTGCTTCTTCGCCGCGCGGATGGACAAGGAGAGCAATGCTTTCACCGCCTCGTTGCGCTCGTCGAACAGCTCGGAGACCACGCCGGAGTCGCGGTCCAGACCCAGCGTCAGCTGCGTCATGTCGTTCGAGCCGATAGAGAAGCCGTCGAAGTGCTCCAGGAACTGCTCGGCCAGCAGGGCGTTGGACGGGATTTCGCACATCATGATGATCTTCAGCCCGTTCTCGCCGCGCTTCAAACCCTGACGCGCCAGCTCGTCCACCACCGCTTTCGCCTGATCCACGGTACGCACAAACGGGATCATGATTTCGACGTTGGTCAGCCCCATGTCGTTGCGCACGCGCTTCACCGCCTCACATTCCAGCGCGAAGCAGTCGCGGAAGCTGTCGGACACGTAGCGTCCGGCCCCGCGGAAGCCCAGCATCGGGTTCTCTTCTTCCGGCTCGTAGCGCTCGCCGCCGACCAGGTTGGCGTATTCGTTAGACTTAAAGTCAGACAGGCGCACAATCACGCGTTTCGGATAGAAAGCGGCACCCAGCGTGGCGATCCCTTCGGTCAGACGGCCGACGTAGAACTCTTTCGGCGAGTCGTAGCCTTTCATCATCTCGCGGATTTCGTTCTGCAGCTTCGGCTCCTGGTCGTCAAACTCCAGCAGCGCACGCGGGTGAACGCCGATCATACGGTTGATGATAAATTCCAGACGCGCCAGGCCTACGCCTTCGTTCGGCAGGCAGGCGAAGTCAAACGCGCGGTCCGGGTTACCGACGTTCATCATGATCTTCAGCGGCAGGTCCGGCATGGTATCCACGCTGGAGCTCTTCACGCTGAAGTCGAGGATATCGGCATACACGTAGCCGGTATCGCCTTCGGCACAGGAGACGGTCACGTTCTGTCCGTCCTTCATGCGTTCGGTGGCGTCACCGCAGCCGACAACCGCAGGAATCCCCAGCTCGCGGGCGATGATCGCCGCGTGACAGGTACGGCCGCCGCGGTTGGTGACGATAGCCGCCGCTTTCTTCATGATCGGTTCCCAGTCCGGGTCGGTCATGTCGGTCACCAGCACGTCGCCCGGCTCAATACGGTTCATCTCGCTGATGTCGTGGATCACCTTCACCGGACCGGCACCGATGCGGTGACCGATGGCACGGCCTTCCGCCACGATTTTGCCCTGGGCGTGCAGCGTGTAACGCTCCATCACCTGGCCGCGTGAGCGGACGGTTTCCGGGCGCGCCTGCACGATAAACAGCTTGCCGGTGTTCCCGTCTTTCGCCCATTCGATATCCATCGGACGGCCGTAGTGTTTTTCAATCTGCACCGCCTGCTTCGCCAGCTCCTGCACTTCGGCGTCGGTCAGGGAGAAGCGGTCGCGCTGCTCCTGCGGTACGTCTTCAATTTTAACCTGCTTGCCATGCTCCTGGGTCGGGGCATAGATCATGCGGATTTTTTTCGAGCCCATGGTGCGGCGCACCACCGCCGGACGGCCAGCGGCCAGCGTAGGCTTGTGAACGTAGAATTCGTCAGGGTTTACCGCACCCTGCACAACCATCTCACCCAGACCCCACGCGGAGGTGATGAACACCACCTGGTCGAAGCCGGATTCGGTATCAATGGAGAACATCACGCCGGATGAGCCCACGTCCGAGCGCACCATGCGCTGTACGCCAGCGGAGAGCGCCACGCCGCGATGGTCGTAGCCCTGGTGCACGCGATAGGAGATGGCGCGGTCGTTGAACAGGGAAGCAAACACGTGCTTCACCGCCACCAGCACCGCATCGTAACCCTGGACGTTCAGGAAGGTTTCCTGCTGCCCGGCAAACGAGGCGTCCGGCATGTCTTCTGCGGTGGCTGAAGAGCGCACAGCAAAGGAGGCCTGCGCGTCGTCAGCGGAGAGCTGGTTGTACGCGTCGTGAATGGCTTTTTCCAGTTCCGGCTGGAAAGGTGTGTCGATGATCCACTGGCGGATCTGCGCCCCGGCTTTGGCAAGCTCGGTCACGTCATCAATATCCGTTTTATCCAGCAGGTCGTAAATGCGCTGGTTAACACCGCTCTGGTCTAAAAACAGGTTAAAGGCATCGGCGGTGGTGGCAAACCCGTTCGGTACGGAGACACCCATACCCGACAGGTTTGTAATCATTTCACCCAGGGAGGCATTTTTGCCCCCAACTCTGTCTACATCATTCATGCCGAGTTGGTTATACCAAAGCACCAGCGGTGACGAGCCATTGTTGGACATCGAAACAATCCTTTTGTGATATTTGATCGGAGTAAGAAACACCTGACTACGTATTTATACTGGCATAATTATTTCCGCTAAAAAAACGGTGAATCGTGTAAGCAATTTAAATTTTCAACTTTTCGGATACTTTCCCATCAACGATTAACCCGATGATTCCTCTATATTCAGCCAGAAACCCCAAAAATAAAGTCGCTATTTGAAAAATGAAATCCACTTTTCAGGAAAATCAAAAACAGCGTTTCATTCATAATTAGGATAAGTTCTTTGCTGTGTAAATTACTTTTTTAATTTATGCTTTCAGACAATTACGTCTGATATTCAGGGTGGGTAAAATGGATAGTGCTGTCGATCGTCACGTTTTTTATATTTCTGATGGTACGGCGATCACCGCCGAGGTGCTGGGCCACGCGGTGATGTCGCAGTTTCCCGTATCGATCAACAGCATTACGCTGCCGTTTGTCGAAAATGAGAGCCGCGCCAAAGCGGTGAAGGACCAGATCGACGCCATTTACCAGCAGACCGGCGTCCGTCCGCTGGTGTTCTACTCCATCGTGATCCCCGAGATCCGCGCCATCATTCTGCAGAGTGAAGGCTTCTGCCAGGATATCGTGCAGGCGCTGGTGGCTCCGCTGCAGAGCGAGTTGAAGCTCGACCCAACGCCTATCGCCCACCGTACCCACGGGCTGAACCCCGGCAACTTGACCAAGTACGATGCCCGTATCGCCGCCATTGACTATACCCTCGCGCACGACGACGGCATCTCGCTGCGTAATCTCGACCAGGCGCAGGTGATCCTGCTTGGCGTGTCGCGCTGCGGCAAAACGCCGACCAGCCTCTACCTGGCGATGCAGTTCGGCATTCGCGCCGCCAACTACCCGTTCATCGCTGACGATATGGATAACCTGGTGCTGCCCGCCGCCCTGAAGCCGCTGCAGCACAAGCTGTTCGGGCTGACCATCAATCCGGAGCGCCTTGCCGCCATCCGCGAAGAGCGCCGCGAGAACAGCCGCTACGCCTCCATGCGCCAGTGCCGGATGGAGGTCTCCGAAGTGGAAGCCCTGTACCGCAAAAATCAGATCCCGTGGCTGAACAGCACCAACTACTCTGTGGAGGAAATTGCCACCAAAATTCTCGACATCATGGGGCTTAATCGCCGCATGTACTAATATGCTAGTACATTAGCTCAGATTCAGGTATCATCATCGGCAACCACGGGGCTATGTCGCCCCGAACTTGAAATCAGCAGGGATTGGTTTAAGGTGATGCCCATCACTTCCCGGTAGTCTGCCGATGAAGCAAAAATTTTCTGAGACATTCCATGAATAAAACCGATGAACTCCGCACTGCGCGCATTGACAGCCTGGTCACGCCGGCTGAACTGGCCCAGCGGCATCCTGTTTCCGCTGCCGTTGCGGAACACGTGACGGCCTCCCGCCGCCGCATTGAAAAAATACTTAATGGTGAAGACAAGCGTCTTCTGGTGGTGATTGGTCCCTGCTCCATCCACGATCTGGATGCCGCGATGGATTATGCAAAACGGCTTCAGAGCCTGCGGGATAAGTACCAGCACCGCCTTGAGATTGTGATGCGAACCTACTTTGAAAAACCGCGTACCGTGGTGGGCTGGAAAGGGCTGATTTCCGACCCTGACCTTAACGGCAGCTATCGCGTGAACCACGGCATCGAGCTGGCGCGGAAGCTGCTTTTGCAGGTCAACGAGCTGGGCGTGCCGACCGCCACCGAGTTTCTCGATATGGTGACCGGGCAGTTTATCGCCGATCTGATCAGCTGGGGCGCGATTGGCGCACGCACCACCGAGAGCCAAATCCACCGCGAGATGGCCTCCGCCCTCTCCTGTCCGGTCGGCTTTAAAAACGGGACCGATGGCAATACCCGTATTGCGGTTGATGCCATCCGCGCGGCCCGTGCCAGCCACATGTTCCTGTCGCCGGACAAGAGCGGTCACATGACCATCTACCAGACCAGCGGTAACCCGTACGGGCACATCATCATGCGCGGCGGGAAGAAGCCCAATTACCATGCACAAGATATTGCGGCGGCCTGTGAAACGCTGGCGGAATTCGACCTGCCGGAACATCTGGTGGTGGACTTCAGCCACGGCAACTGCCAGAAGCAGCATCGCCGCCAGCTGGACGTCTGCGATGAGATCTGCCAGCAGATCCGCAGCGGTTCAACCGCCGTTGCAGGGATTATGGCGGAGAGCTTTATCAAAGAAGGCACGCAGAAAATCGTTGCTGGCCAGCAGATGGTATACGGCCAGTCGATCACCGACCCGTGCCTGAGCTGGGAAGACAGCGAGCTGCTGCTGGAGAAACTCGCAGCAGCCGTGGACACGCGCTTTTAACATCCTGCCGGGTGGCGCTGCGCTTACCCGGCCTACGATTCGTGCCGTTGTAGGCCCGGTAAGGCGAAGTCGCCACCGGGCTTTTGATTGCACAATATTGATCCTCTCACCCTTTTTTCACAAAAACGCTTGCCGTAAATTTGCAGTTTATTGATAATGATTATCATTGTTACATTGATTGTTATTTATAAACATTATGTCACGTACGGATAACAGCGCGGCAACGCCAGCAAAAACAGACACAGCACCAGCCCCTACCGAGCGTCGGATTGACAGCAAAACCCTGCTCGGCGATGCGGGGCGGGTCATTATCGAGCATGACGGCCAGCGCTATCTGCTGCGCCAGACCCATGCCGGAAAACTGATCCTCACAAAATAAACCAAAAACTTCGCCAGCCACCCAGGTGATCCCCAGGCAGCCAGCGCTTTCGATTCTTTATGGAGAGTTGCTATGCCACACCTGCCTTCCGCGTCTTTACGCCCGTCACTTCTGGCGCTGGCGATTGTCAGCACCCTGCCGGGCGTCGCGTTTGCTGCCGCAGATGAAATGACCGTCACCGCCACGGGCAACGCCCGCAGCGCCTTTGAAGCCCCCATGATGGTGAGCGTGATTGATGCCACCGCCCCGGAGAAACAAACCGCCAGCTCGGCGGCCGACCTGCTGCGTAACGTTCCCGGCCTGATGCTGGACGGCACCGGGCGCACCAACGGGCAGGACGTGAACCTGCGCGGCTACGATCGTCGCGGCGTGCTGGTGCTGGTTGACGGCGTGCGTCAAGGCACCGACACCGGCCACCTGAACAGCACGTTCCTCGATCCGGCGCTGATTAAACGTATCGAAGTGGTTCGCGGCCCGTCGGCCCTGCTGTACGGCAGCGGCGCGCTGGGCGGCGTGATTTCCTATGACACCGTCGATGCAAAAGACCTGCTGGAAACGGGTAAAAAAAGCGGCTACCGCGTGTTTGGGACGGGCGCGACGGGCGATCACAGTCTCGGCATGGGGGCCAGCGCCTACGGCCGCACCGACACGCTGGACGGTCTGGTGGCCTGGTCCAGCCGGGATCGCGGTGATATTCGCCAGAGCGACGGAGCAACCGCCCCTAACGACGAATCCATCAATAACATGCTGGCGAAAGGCAGCTGGAAAATCGACCCGGCCCAGACCCTGAGCGGCACCCTGCGCTACTACAACAACGATGCGCAGGAACCAAAAAACCCGCAAACCACGGGGACGGACAGCAGTAACCCGATGACCGATCGCTCCACCATCCAGCGTGACGCGCAGGTGGGCTACCGCATCGCCCCGGAAGGTAACGACTGGCTGAACGCCGACGCGAAGGTCTACTGGTCCGAAGCGCGCATTAATGCCCAGAATATCGACAACAGCGGTGAGTTCCGCAAACAGACCACCAAAGGCGGCAAGGTGGAAAACCGCACCCGCCTGTTCAGCGACACTTTAGCAGCACATCTGCTGACCTACGGTGGGGAATACTACCGTCAGGAGCAGCATCCGGGCGGCGCGACCACCGGCTTCCCGGAGGCGAAAATCGACTTCAGCTCCGGCTGGCTGCAGGATGAAATCACCCTGCGCGATCTGCCGGTCACCCTGCTGGGCGGTACGCGCTATGACAACTACCGCGGCAGCAGTAATGGCTACGACGACGTGGATGCCGATAAATGGTCCTCCCGCGCCGGGTTGACCGTCAGCCCGACCGACTGGCTGATGCTGTTTGGCTCATACGCGCAGGCGTTCCGCGCGCCCACCATGGGCGAGATGTACAACGACGCCAAACACTTCTCTATTGGCCGCTTCTATACCAACTACTGGGTGCCAAACCCGAACCTGCGCCCGGAAACCAACGAAACGCAGGAGTTTGGGTTCGGTCTGCGCTTTGACGATCTGCTGCTTGCCAACGATGCGCTGGAGTTTAAAGCCAGCTATTTCGATACCAAAGCTAAAGACTATATCTCCACCACCGTCAATTTTGCCGCCGCGACCACCATGTCTTATAACGTTCCGAACGCCAAAATCTGGGGCTGGGACATGATGGCAAAATACTCTGCCGACCTCTTCAACCTCGACCTGGCCTATAACCGCACGCGCGGGAAAGACACCGATACGGGCGAGTACATCTCCAGCATCAACCCGGATACCGTCACCAGCAAGCTGGACATTCCGGTGGCGCAGAGCGGTTTTTCCGTCGGCTGGATTGGCACCTTTGTCGATCGCTCAACGCATATCAGCAGCAGCTACAGCAAGCAGCCGGGCTACGCGGTCAATGACTTCTACGTCAGCTATAAGGGCCAGGAGCAGCTCAAAGGCGTGACCACGACGCTGGTGCTCGGCAACGCCTTTGACAAAGAATACTGGTCACCTCAGGGCATTCCGCAGGACGGCCGTAACGGCAAGATTTTCGTAAGCTATCAGTGGTAATTCCCGTCGGGGCAACTCTTCAGAAGGATAAGAAAATGAATCACTACACGCGCTGGCTTGAGCTGAAAGAAGACAATCCGGGTAAGTACGCACGCGACATCGCAGGGTTAATGAATATCAGCGAAGCAGAGTTGACCTTTGCCCGCGTGGGTCACGACGCCTGGCGACTGCGCGGTGAGATCCGCGAGATCCTGGGCGCGCTGGAGGCGGTGGGCGAAACCAAATGCATCTGCCGCAACGACTACGCCGTTCACGAGCAGGTCGGAAGCTTCACCAACCAGCACCTGAACGGCCATGCCGGGCTGGTGCTGAACCCGCGCGCGCTAGATCTACGCCTGTTCCTCAACCAGTGGGCAAGCGCGTTTCACATCAGTGAAGCCACCGCCCGCGGCGAGCGGCAGAGCATTCAGTTCTTCGACCACCAGGGCGATGCCCTGCTGAAGGTCTACGCCACGGATAACACCGACGTTTCCGCCTGGGGCGACGTGCTGACCCGTTTTATCTTTGCCGATAATCCACCGCTGGCGTTGAAGGCGCCCGACGCGCCTGCTCACGCGGAAAATGCGCAAGCCGACCTCGTGGATAAAGAGTGGCGCGCCATGACCGACGTGCACCAGTTCTTCAGCCTCCTCAAACGCCATAACCTCAGCCGCCAGCAGGCGTTTCGCCTGGTGGGGGACGATCTGGCCTGTCGGGTAGAGAACAGCGCGCTGGCGCAACTGCTGGAGACGGCGCGCCGGGACGGCAATGAAATCATGGTCTTCGTCGGCAACCGCGGCTGCGTACAGATTTTCACCGGCGTGGTGGAAAAGCTGGCGCCGATGAAAGGCTGGCTGAACATCTTCAACTCAACCTTTACCCTGCACCTGCTTGAAGACGCCATTGCGGAGACGTGGGTCACGCGCAAACCAACCGCTGACGGGCACGTCACCAGCCTGGAGCTGTTTGCCGCCGACGGGACGCAAATCGCCCAGCTGTACGGCCAGCGCACCGAAGGCGAGCCGGAGCAAAGCCAGTGGCGCAGCCAGATAGACGCCCTGACGGCGAAAGGGCTGGCCGCATGAAACGGTGGCTTGTCCTGTTCAGCGCCCTGCCCCTGATGGCGTTTGCTGCGCCGCAGGAGAAAATCATCACGCTCGGCGGCGACGTCACCGAGATTGTCTACGCCCTCGGTGCGTCGTCTTCCCTGGTGGCGCGCGACAGCACCAGCCAGTGGCCGCAGGCGGCGAACGTGCTGCCGGACGTGGGCTATCTGCGCCAGCTCAACGCGGAAGGGATCTTGTCCATGCGCCCCACGCTGGTGCTGGCCAGCGCCCAGGCGCAGCCCTCCCTGGCGCTAAAGCAGGTTGAGCAAAGCCACGTCCGGGTTATCGCGGTTCCAGCCGCTAACGATTTGAGCGTCATCGACGAAAAAGTGCGGATCGTGGCGGAAGCGACGCACCGGGAGGCCGAGGGGGAAGCCCTGCGCGGCAAGCTGCGTCAGGCGCTGTCAACCCTGCCCACATCGCCGCTCAACAAGCGGGTGCTGTTTATTCTCAACCACGGCGGGATGACCGCGATGGCTGCCGGACAACAGACCGGCGCGGACGCGGCCATTCGCGCGGCGGGGCTGCAGAATGCGATGCAGGGGTTCACCCGCTATCAGCCGCTGTCTCAGGAAGGGGTGATTGCCAGCCGGCCCGATCTGGTGGTGATTTCGCAGGACGGCATCAACGCCCTGGGCGGGGAAGCGAATCTGTGGACGCTGCCCGGGCTGGCGCAAACCCCGGCAGGACGTAATAAGCAGGTGCTGGCGATGGATGATATGGCGCTGCTGGGCTTTAGCGTGCGAACGCCGGAAGCCATCCGGCAGCTGCGTACCAAAGCGGAGCAACTGCCCTGATGTCCCGGCGAGTCGCCCTGTCATTGTGGATGCTGGCCGCGCTGCTGGTCGTCACGACGCTGACGGCCAGCGGTATTGGCGCGCTGCGCCTGCCAGTCAGCCTGCTTTGGAACGGCACCGACGAGTCCCTGCGTCAGATCTGGCTGACGATCCGCCTGCCACGCGTGCTGCTGGCGCTGGCGATCGGCGGTTCACTGGCGCTCGCGGGCTGCGTGATGCAGGGGCTATTCCGCAACCCGCTGGCGGACCCGGGCCTGCTCGGCATCAGCAGCGGCGCGGCACTTGCCGTCGCGCTGTGGGTGGTGCTTCCGCTCTCGCTGCCTGCACTGGTGATGCTGTATGCCCCGATGCTGGCGGCGTTTCTCGGCGCGCTGGCCGCCACCTTCGTGATTTTCCTGCTCAGCCGTCAGCGTGACGCTTCCCTGTCGCGCCTGCTGCTGGTGGGCATTGCCATCAACGCCCTGTGCGGTGCGGCCGTCGGCGTGCTGTCATGGCTCAGCAATGATGCCCAGCTTCGCCAGCTTTCACTCTGGGGAATGGGCAGCCTCGGCCAGGCCCAGTGGTCGACGCTGCTGGCCGTCGCGTCGCTGATGATCCCCACCGTACTGATTATCTGGCGCCTGGCAGGGCCCCTCAACCTGCTGCAGCTGGGCGACGAAGAGGCGCACTATCTCGGCGTGGAGGTGGCCGCCGTGCAGCGGATCCTGTTGCTGTGCAGCGCCCTGCTGGTGGCTGCCGCCGTTGCGGTCAGCGGCGTGATCGGTTTTGTCGGCCTGGTGGTGCCGCACCTGGTGCGGATGTGGCTGGGAGCCGACCACCGGGCCACGCTCCCCGGCTCGGTGCTGGCCGGTGCGCTGCTCCTGCTGGTGGCCGACACGCTGGCGCGCAGCGTGGTCGCTCCGGCGGAAATGCCGGTTGGCTTATTGACCAGCCTTCTCGGCGCGCCGTGGTTCCTGTGGCTGATCTTTCGTCGTGGAGGTGCGCATGGCTGAACGCTATTGTGCAGAAAACCTTGTTTTTCGCGCCGGGCAACGCACGCTGATTAACGACGTGTCGCTGACCTTATCTCAGAGCGAGCTGGTGGCGTTGATTGGCCCCAACGGTGCCGGGAAATCGACGCTGTTGCGGCTGCTTACCGGCTATCTTAAACCTGCTGGGGGACGGTGCAGCCTGGCGGGCACACCGCTTGCGGCCTGGCAGCCGGAAAGGCTCTCCCGCTACCGGGCGGTGATGCGCCAGAGCACGCAGCTCGGATTTGACTGGCCGGTTGAGGCGGTGGTCGGTATGGGGCGTGCGCCCTGGACCCGCACGCCAGAAGCGTCGGTGATCGAGGAGGTGATGGCCATCACCGGTTGTTTACCGCTGGCGGGCAGGCAGTTTGCCGCGCTCTCCGGCGGCGAGCAGCAGCGCGTTCAGCTCGCCCGCGCGCTGGCTCAGCTCTGGTGCGACGGGGCGCCGCGCGGCTGGCTGTTTCTTGATGAACCGACGTCCGCGCTGGATCTCTATCACCAGCAGCATCTGCTGCGCCTGCTGAAATCCCTGACCAGCCGGGGACATCTGCACGTGTGCGCGGTGCTGCACGACCTCAACCTGGCAGCGCTGTGGGCGGATCGCATCCTGCTCCTGCACAGCGGCCGGATCGTGTCCCAGGGAGAGCCGGAAACCGTGTTGCAGGCCGATGTGCTGGCGCGCTGGTACGGCGCACAGGTTCACGTCGGCAGGCATCCGGCTCACCCCGTGCCGCAGGTGTTTCTCGCCCCCTGACCGGTCCGGATTCTGACGACGCCGACTCCGGCCAGACACTAGCTTGAGCAACTGACCTCCAGCCGCTTGCCCCACTCAGGCGGGCGGCTGACGTAATCATCATCCCGGTCGGCAAACGGCGTGCGCAACGCCACGTGCAGACGGTGTAACTCGTCGTACTCGCCCTGCTCGGCCTGCTCAATCGCCCGCTGCGCCAGCCAGTTGCGCAACACCATCGCCGGGTTCGTAGCGTTCATCTGCGCCTGGCGGGTCGCATCATCCACCTGCTCCTGCTGCAGCCGCGTGCGGTACGATGCAAACCAGTCGTCAAACGCCTGTCTGTCAATAAACTCATCGCGCAGCGGCGAGGCGGCACTGTGCTGCTCCGTCTGGCCCAGCATCCGGAAGGTGCGCGTGTAATCGCTGCCCTCGCGCGCCATCAGGACAAACAGGCCATTGAGGATGTCGTTATCGCCCTTCTCCTGCGTGACTAGCCCCAGCTTGTTGCGCATCAGCGAGCCATACTCTCGCAGTAAGATCGCCTGATAGCTGTCGAGCGCATCATTGAGGGCATCAACGTCGATGAACGGCGACAGGGTTTGCGCAAGCCGCTGCAGGTTCCACAGGCCCACCGCGGGCTGATTGTCAAAACTGTAGCGCCCCTGATAGTCGGAGTGGTTACAGATGTACCCTGGCTGATAATCATCCAGGAAACCAAACGGGCCGTAGTCAAAGGTCAACCCGAGAAGCGACATGTTGTCCGTATTCATGACGCCATGGGCAAAACCTACCGTTTGCCAGCGAGCAATCAGGGCTGCGGTACGGGCCACCACGTCCCTGAACCAGAGAACGTATTTATCCGCGTCGTCCTGCAACTGCGCCCAGTGGTGACGAATGGCAAAGTCAGCCAGCTGGCGCACCTTGTCCGGCTCGCGGCGATAGTAAAAGTGTTCAAAATGACCGAAGCGCAAATGGCTTTGCGCAATGCGCATCAGCATTGCGCCCTTTTCCACGGTTTCGCGCGCAACCGGCGTGTCGCTGGTCACGATCGACAGCGCACGGGTGGTGGGGATACCGAGGGCATGCATCGCTTCGGAGCCCAGGCATTCGCGAATCGTTGAACGCAGAACCGCACGCCCGTCGCCCATCCGCGAATAGGGCGTCAGGCCCGCACCTTTCAGGTGCCAGTCAACCGTCTCCCCGTTGGGAAGCTGTTGTTCACCGAGCAGGATCCCCCTGCCGTCGCCCAGTTGCCCAGCCCAGACGCCAAACTGATGCCCGCTATAGACCTGAGCAAGGGGTTGCATACCGGCGAGAAGCGTTTCGCCTCCCCAGACGCCAGCGCTTCCTGAACGCTGAAACAGCTCAGGCGGAATGGCCAGCTCTTCTGCCAGCCGATCGTTATGCCAGATAAGGCGTGAATTTTGTAACGGTGTGGGTTTGAGTGCGGTATAAAATCCCGGCAACTCGTCATGCCAGTGAGCAGTAAAAGACAGGGTCATAAGTCCTCCTGCTTTTAGTGTAGAGGGTTTACCCGGACTTAAACACGGGCGAAAGCAAGGGTTATCGCTGCTGAACCAGCGTAGTGACGTGTTCCGCCGAGACGGCAGGCCAGAGTGTTCCCTGCATGGCGCCAAAATTAAAGGACAACACGCGCTGCAACAGACCGTGGTCGTCAATGCCCGAGACAATCACAGACTGGCAGTGCGGCGTGATTTGCCAGAGGATGGCGCGCATAAATGGCTCAAAAGAGAGCTCTGAAGCACGCTGCTGAATGAAGCCTTTATCGAGAATAACCCGTTTAAATAATCCATCATACACCGCTTTGAGCGATGCAGCGCCTGCACCAAAGTTTGCCAGCACCAATGGGAAATGGATTGCCATTCTCGCCAGCTGAAGATCGTCCTTTCCGTTATTTAAACCTGGATAATTCTCATTAACAGTAAACTCAAGAAACGGATAACGCTCAAGAATTGAAACAGCGTTTCCATTACTTAATAAAAATTCAACTATTGCAGGGGTAATATTGATCCATGCAATTAACTGATGCTGAATAAAAAACAGTTTGCAGGTATCAAGCAATTGCAGTTTTTCGTTAAACAGCGCTAACTCTTCAGCCGCTGAAAGTCGTGGGATAACAAGCTCAGTGGGGATCCGCACATCGCTGTCGACGCCAGTAAAGTTAACCAGAATTTCTAAACCTTTAAGCTCCCCTGCGCTATTACGGGCAGGCAAAAGCAGCAGTTCAGACTGGTAAGCATTATCTAGCGTAATTATCATTGCACTCGCCCCGCATTAAAGATGAGAGAGGACATCCTGGAGCAATTGCCGACACAATTCCACTGTCTTGATTTTAATAAGATTAATTTCATTAGTTCCGTATTAATTTTCAGATTTTTCCCTGAATCTAAAATAATCTTATCCTGGTTGCAAAATAATAGCCAGTTTTAGATAAAACAGATACATGAGGAATTCGCTAATTTTAGGTAAATTTAACTTTAATCATCTTATTTGAGAAAAAACGGCATGTTATTCGCTACCATGCCGTCATAAGAGAGGTATACGACGAAGATTATATACGTCGTGCCTGCCAGAAATTTTTACGCCAGTAAACATTATCAAGAGAAGAGCGCATCACGCCGCGGCTCGTCGAGGCGTGAATGAACTGGTTGTCAGTATCATAAATGCCCACATGAAGTCCGCTTTCCCCCGATCCGGTTTTGAAGAAAACCAGGTCCCCGGGCAGGAGGTCGTCTTTATCAATTTCCGTGCCGATTTCTGCCTGTTTACGCGTTTCACGCGGCAGCTGTAAATCAAACTTGTCGCGAAACGTCATCAGAACGAAGCCGGAGCAATCTACACCGCCACGGCTCATGCCGCCGTAGCGATAAGGCGTGCCGCGCCAGTTGCTCAGCTGATCGTTGAGGCTGGCAATGACGGTGATCGAATCTGAAAGCCGTGGGTTAGGCGGCGGTGCACGATGGCTACTGCATCCCGCAAGAAAAAGTGCGGCCATCAGGAGAAACCAGAATCGCATTTTCAGACGAATCCTCTGCTTTTTTTGTTCTTTTCGTAATTTAGCGTGCAATTGTGCTCACAGGCAAGAAACGCTTACTCCTGCCCGGTCGAAATCAGCATCTTATGGCCCTCAATATCCAGCCTGCGGAACGACATGTTGTACGCGCGGGCAAGATTGGGCGGCGTCAGAACCTGATCCCGCGTACCGCTGGCGATCATCTTCCCCTGCGACAGCAGCCACACCCGGTGGGCATGACGCAAGGTGTGGTTGAGGTCATGACTGCTCATCACCACGGCGATGCCTTTTCTACTGAGCGCACTTAGCAGGGTATCCAGGGCCGCCTGCTGCGCGACATCCAGACCGCTCATCGGTTCATCGAGAAGCAGCATCCGCCCATGAGGATTACCGGCCGGGTGGATCTGAACAATGGCAGCCGCCAGACGCACCCGCTGCCATTCGCCGCCGGATAGCTGGCTGGCATGCCGGGAGAGTTTATCCTCCAGCCCCAGCGCCGCGGCCACGTCCGTCAGCAGTGCCGTAGAATGTTTGTCGTGCAAATGCAGCATCAGATAGTGCCAGACCGGCATCGCAAAGGGGGGGACCTGCTGCTGCACGAGATAGCTGCGCCGATGCGCCAGCGAGACCGGCGACCACTCGGCCAGCGTATGCTCCAGCAACATTATCTGCCCTTCTCCGGCAGTCATGCCTGCCATCCGTGCCAGCAGCGTGCTCTTTCCTGCGCCGTTTGGCCCGACAAGATGCAGGATTTCTCCCGCATTGACGGCGCCGGTTATCGGCTCCAGACGTCCCTTCTCGGCAACGTCCGTGAGCTGCATCAGCAGCGACATTATTTCGCCAGCGCCAGCTTGATCGATTCCATGACGATCGGATCTTCAGGGGTCATATCCGGTGAAAAACGCTGTACGACCTGACCGTCGCGACCTATCAGGAATTTTTCAAAGTTCCACAGAATATCGTCCGGATAAAGCGGCGCGCGGCCTTTGCTGGCCATGCGTTCATAAAAACCGCTGCCTTCCGGCGCGACGGCTTTCGGTGCGGCAGCGATCAGCTTCGCATACAGCGGGTGGCGGTCTTCACCGTTGACATCGATTTTGCTGAACAACGGGAACGTTACGCCGTAGGTAGTGCTGCAGAAGGTTTTAATCTCCTCTTCGCTGCCCGGCTCCTGCCCCAGGAACTGGTTGCAGGGGAAGCCCAGCACGGTAAAACCGTCTTTCTCCCAGGCCTTCTGAATGTTTTCCAGCTGCTCGTACTGCGGCGTCAGGCCGCATTTGGATGCCACGTTGACGATCAGCAACACATTGCCTTTGTAGCCTTCCAGCGTGGTTTTATCGCCATCAATGGTGGTCACTTCAGTATTCAGGATATCTGACTGCATAGCATTTCCTCAGGTTGTCGATTTAACGTCCAGCTTTTAATAGTAGCCAGATAAAGACCGGCGCGCCCAGCGTGGCGGTCACCACGCCAATGGGCAGCTCTGCGGCCGTCAGGGCAAGCCTGGCGATGATGTCGGCCACCAGCAGCGTGACGGCCCCGGCAACCGCCGAGGCCGGAAGCAAGGTTCGATGGTCCGTGATTCCGCACAGTCGGAGCATATGCGGAATCACCAGACCGATAAAGCCAATCGCGCCCGCCAGAGCCACGCTGACGCCGACCAGCCAGCCAATGGCGATGACCAGCACATTACGCCAGAACCCAATCGGCATGCCCAGCTGGCGGGCTGAGGTTTCACCCAGCGCGAGCATATTCAACGGCTGCGCCTGCAGGGCAGCCCACACGATGACCGGCACCAGCAGCGCCATCAGCCAGCCCTGCTGCCAGTCGACGCCGCCAAAGCCGCCCATCATCCAGTACATGAGCTGCCGAAGGTCAAAAGAGGTCGAGAAGTAGACCGCCCAGGTCATCAGCGCGCTACAGATGATCCCCAGCGCCACGCCGGCAAGCAGCAGACGGCTGGTCGATAAGTGCCGTCTGGCAAAACGAAGAAGGATGAGCGTTATCAGTAATGCGCCGAGGATCGCGCTCAGGCTAATGCTCCAGCCGGAGAGTTCTCCTCCGCCCAGCATCACCGCTGCAATCAGCCCCACGCCCGCACCGTTAGACACGCCGAGCAGCCCGGGCTCCGCCAGAGGATTCTCAAACAACGCCTGCATAATGGTGCCGCACAGCGCCAGCGCGGCCCCCACCAGCATCACCGCGACGGTACGCGGCAGACGAATTTGCCAGACGAAGAGCTGTCCGTCAGGTCCCCACCAGCTTTCGGGCCCTATCCACCGGTCACCGGCGCAGAGGCTAACGCCTGCGGCGACAATGAGCAGCAGCACCAGAAAAAGCAGGTGACGCCGATCGGAACGGTGCTGGAGATAGACATAATCAAGCATGTTTACGGTATTCGTAGCGAGAGATGTAATTGATTTTACGGCGGGTTTGCCTGAGAGCGCAAAGAAAAAAGGCCGCGTGGGCGGCCTTTTTAGTTAGTTCATATTACTCTGCTTTGGGCGTTGCGTTTTCGACACGGCTTTTTAACTTCTGGCCGGGTCTGAAGGTCACCACGCGGCGGGCTGTAATGGGAATATCTTCCCCCGTCTTCGGGTTGCGGCCCGGACGTTGGTTTTTGTCTCGCAAATCAAAATTGCCAAAGCCGGAGAGTTTTACCTGCTCACCATTTTCCAGAGCACGACGGATCTCTTCGAAAAACAGCTCTACCAGCTCTTTGGCATCCCGTTTGCTAAGCCCAAGCTTATCAAACAGATATTCTGACATTTCAGCTTTTGTAAGCG
>OGTM01000222.1_pt1 | contig 26829 bp, 25 predicted proteins | sample 1574581 | NCBI WGS metagenome assembly OGTM01 (sample SAMN03295850, study PRJEB24534) | human gut metagenome | isolation source: fecal sample 3 from infant 7 | host: Homo sapiens | place: USA: Pittsburgh, PA | collected 2014-07 | reverse complement strand
GGGCAAAAGAGCTGGGACGGGCGCGGATTGTGAGTTTTGGGATGCTGGAGGCGGGCTGAGGCTGATTCTCGCGCCCTGACTTTCCCCCGGTTCAGGCGCGCGTGATAGCCCAGAGCACGACAATCCCCAGGGCATTGCTCCGCTTTTCCACATACAGGGTGGTATCGGAATAAACGTTCCCCTGAGGGTTACAGATGCGGATCTCCTTCTTTAATTCCGGCTCGTAGACTTCCGCACCCGAGCAGCTGTGGCGGGTACTGGACTCATACCGGTAAGGTTTGCTCCAGGCCGAATAGTCCCCCTCCAGCAGCCAGGCCGTTGTAAAGACCGCAAACATGGCAACCGGCAGGCTGCAAATAAAGAAGCCAAGGTAGATTTTTACCGCGTCAGCAAGGCGCTTACCTTTCAGTCTCCCCTTTCTGATGAAATAGACCATCGGCACCAGCGCCAGCAGCAACGCCCCACAGGCAAGGTACTGCTCCCCGCGGATCGAAAGGTATGTCACGCGGTAAATGTTGACTGACCAGACCACAAAAGCCGATATCAGTGCTATCCCGCCCGCGATGAGAGGGATCCAAAAGGAAAAACGCGCTTTTTTCATGGTGGACTCGTCCTTGTCATTCTTGTCGGGTCAGAAGGTCAATCATTGCCCGGGTGGCTGCTGTGTATGACCGGATACATAGGTGACAGATCAGACCGGGAACATAGGTAACACTTTTAGTCTATCCGGAGCACACTCTGGGTTTTTCGGTCGTAGTACGCAAGCGTTTTTATGCCGCTTGCGTCTCGATCTTTCAAGGATTAGTCGCGCGTCACCTCAGTAATCAATATCGACAAGCCATTCATGTAATGACTTTTTTTAGCCATCTCACGGTATTTGGTTGGGGAGAGTCCATATTGGTTTGAGAACGCTCTGCTGAAGGTAGACGGCTCTTCATAGCCTAGCATTGTAAATATATGTGAAACAGAGAGCTGCGTGTGTCTGAGCATATGCGCGGCTTTTTCAAGTTTCCGGCTGCGGATATAGAGACCTATACTTATGCCACACTCCTGGCGAAAGTTTCGTTGAATATAAGCCAATGAATAACCGGATTTTCGCGCCACATCCAGAACGGTAATGGGTCTGTATAAATTCGAGTCAATCCAGTGAGTCAGGGACTTAATTACAGCTTCACGATCTTTTAAGAGAGTAAACTTTATACACATAAGTATCCACGAAATTTTATTTACAAGAAGTCCGCTGGCAATGTCATCCAATGACAATTGAAAATAATATTTCCAAAAAGAAAAAATCACCCTAATAATAGGGTGAGAGAATGCTTACTGTATTTTAGTGAGATGTCTTTGCAACATCCTCATTTTGTTCAGGACCATACAACTTCATAAACGCATTAACGGAGGCCTGCGCTTTCATGACAATTTCACTTTCGTCCGGCTGATCCTTTCGTGCTTTTAAAAGCAAGGGTTCAAGGATACCGGCCTGGAGAAGAGAGCGAAAATACTCAGCGGCCAGCACTGGGTCATCTTTTCTTAAAATATTTTGATTCATTAAATCGGTGAAAAGCGCCGATACGTTTGAACGAAGTTTTTGCATTCGTTCATAATACAACTCTCCAATTCCCGACCTTCCGGCTTCGGAAATCATTAATCTTTGCAAGTCCACAATATCCGGTGAACAAATATAGCGTAAAAAGGCAACGGCAAATTGCTCGATAACCAGCTGTGGTGATTTTCTGAAAAGGCGCACCTGCCCTGCAGTTTCAATAGTCATGCTCTTAATATACTGTTCTGTTTCAGAAGACATGCATTCTACAAATAGCTCTTCTTTCGAAGAAAAGTGACTGTAAATTGTCGATTTTGAGCCACCCACAATCGCGTTGATCTCAGAGATAGACGTAGCATCAAATCCTTTTTGTCGAAACAGCCCGGATGCAACGTCCAGAATCTGTTGCCGTTTAAGCGCTCTTTTATCCATATGTTTCCTCGGTAGTTTAGGTATTTGGCCGCTCGCCAACACTTTTTGTTATCTGATTTCGGAATCACGTCTGTGAGTAGGGTTCGTAATCGTACCGACGAGTACATTTTTATTTGACGGCGCTCAGAAGTCAAGACATAAATCGTACCGTACTGTACGGTACTGCATTTGGACTACTTGATGAACAGCATGATGAGCGTACTGATGAAAGGTTTTCAGGAGGCACTCCCGAGGTGTCGTATTTCCGGTTCAACCCGGTCCAGGATAGTGATGGGCTGTGTTGTCTTTTCCGCCATCAGCCTGAGCGGATGCGCCATGATCCCCGATCTCGGCACCCCACCGCCTATGAAGACGGTCACACAACTTAAAAGCGATCAGAGTTTCCCACATCAGAACGGCCAGTGGCCGAAAGATGACTGGTGGAAAAAATACGGTGATGAGCAGCTCAACGGACTGATTGATGACGCGCTCAAAAATTCCCCTACGCTTAACATCGCCGACGCTCGCGTGAAGCAAGCGCAGGCGATGACCCAAAGCGCGAGCGGATCGCTTTTCCCCGAGGTCACCGCTAACGCCAGCTTTATGCGGGACAAAATGAGTTACAACTATGTGACGCCTGAAAGCGCAACACCCCAAAACTGGAACAGCTATGGGCGCACCACGCTGGATATGAGCTGGGAAATTGATTTTTGGGGTAAAAACCGCGCGGCGCTCGCGGCTGCAACGTCAGGTGAAATGGCGGCAGTCGCGGAAAAAGCGCAAACAAGACTGGTGCTGTCTTCGTCTGTTGTTACCGTTTACGCGGAGCTGGCGCATTTATACACCGTTCGCGAAACGCTTAACGATACCCTGACGATACGAACCAGTACGCTTGCGTTGTTCCAGCAACGGCATGACGCGGGGCTTGAAGATTTATCCAGCCTTCAACAGGTTGAGACGCGTCAACTCAACGCAAAAGCAAACCTGGTGGCAATAGATGAAGCGATTGCGATCAAAAAACATGCCCTCGCCGCATTGATCGGTGACGGGCCTGACAGGGCGCTGGCCATAACCGCGCCTAAGGCAACGCTTTTAGCGCATGAGGACCTTCCTCCCAATATTGCGTTGGATCTGATTGGTCGCCGTCCCGATATTGTCGCGGCACGTTTACGCGCAGAGGCGGCAGCAGAGAAAATCAAACAGAAAAAAGCCGGTTTTTACCCGAGCGTTAATCTGGTTGCCTTTGCCGGATTCCAGTCATTGGGTATTAACAACCTTACCCGAAGTGGCTCAGCAATTGGCAGCTTTGGCCCGGCAATATCGTTGCCCATATTTAATACGCAACAGCTACAGGGTGATTTGAAATACGCCAGCGGTGAATATGACATTGCGGTGAATGTATATAACGACACGTTAACGAATGCACTTCGTGAAGTGAGCGATGCGCTCACCAGCAGAGCCTCTCTTAAAGACGAGATGCTGTATTCTCAGGCGGCAGTCGCGTCAGCAGAAAAAGCGTATTCGCTTACCAGACAAAGGTATGAAGGAAAAGTTGCTGATTATCTTGACGTCTTATCCTCGGAAGACGAGCTGGTCGCTGCCCGCAGAAAATTAGCCGACGTTAATTCTCGTGCCTTTACGATTGACGTCGCATTAGCGCGCGCATTAGGCGGCGGATATACCTCGAGCAAACAGTGATTATTTAACACCAGGTTAATAACTAAATAGTGGAAAGAAAGGAAATAAAATGAGTCATTCTGCAGCGATTGAAAATCAAAATATTGAATCACCCGATATCAAAAAGAAAAAGAGAAAACGTTTGTTCTCCTGTCTTGCAATGAGTATTGCGCTTGCTGGTGCAGGCTCTTTTGCCTGGTGGGAATTCGTCGGTTCCCGGTATGTTGAAACCGATAACGCCTATACCGATGTCGAATCAGCCCAACTCTCTTCTGCCGTTACCGGTACGGTAAGCGCCATCCTGGTCACGGATTCCCAGGTGGTAAAAAAAGGCGATGTTCTGATCCAGCTGGATCCCACCGACGCGCAGCTAGCCCTTAATCAGGCGGAAGCAGACCTGAACCTGTCCATTCGGCGAGTAAATGGATATAAGGCCACTGATACAAAGCTCGGCGCAGAAGTTGTGGCTAATGAAAAAGAGCAAAAACGCCTGCTGGCCCAGGTTGATGCCGCAAACGCTGACTTCCAGCGCGCGACGGTTGACCTCAAACGACGCGAGGCGCTCATGCAGACAGGCGCGATTTCAGGCGACGAGCTGACGCGCATTCAAAACGTTTATGCTTCCGCTCTGGCAAACCTGAATGCCGCTAAAGCCGCCGTGGCGCAAGCAGATGCTGCAAAACAGGCGGCGGTGGGTGCAAGACAAGCGAATGCCGTTCTGATTGAGAACGCAGATACCGAGACCAACCCTGAAGTTGTCCTTGCCAGAGCGAAGCGCGATCAGGCCAGACTGGATCTGGAAAGAACCGTAATCCGTTCGCCAGTCGATGGCGTGGTTGCTCGTCGCCAGGTCGAGCTTGGGCAACGTGTACAACCTTCCACACCGTTATTGTCCGTGGTGCCAGTACAGCAAATTCACGTCAATGCCAACTTCAAGGAGGTTCAACTCCAGCATGTGAAAGTGGGGCAGAAAGTGGAGCTGGTAAGCGATCTGTATGGCGATAACGTGCTTTTTCATGGAACGGTAGAAGGCTTTGATGGCGGAACCGGCGCAGCGTTTTCAGTTATTCCTGCTCAGAACGCAACGGGTAACTGGATTAAGGTTGTTCAGCGTTTACCCGTACGCATCAAACTCAATGCTGACGAGCTTGCAGCACATCCGCTGCGGGTTGGGCTGTCCATGAAAGCGACAGTTAATTTAAAAAGTGAATAACGGAAACCGGGCTATGTCTACATTCGTTATCGATAACCAGCCTCCTTCGCTGAAGGGCGGTATGTTATGGGTGGGTGCCCTGGTTCTTGCAATGGCGAACTTTTTAGCCGTGCTCAACATGACCATTGCAAACGTCACTCAACCCAATATGGCTGGTGCCCTGGGCGCAGGCACCAGCCAGGGCACCTGGATCATCACGGCCTATGCCGTTGCTGAAGCCATTACGGTACCGCTTTCAGGATGGTTAACCACACGGTTTGGCGGCGTGCGCGTTTTCTCCATTTCCGTGTTCATGTTCGGTATTTTTTCATTGCTTTGTGGCCTTTCCACTTCGCTGGGAATGCTGCTGCTGATGCGAGTTTTTCAGGGCATGGCAGGAGGCCCCCTGATGGCCTTATCACAAACGTTACTGCTGCGTATTTTCCCGAAAGAAAAATCCATGCAGGCGACGGGACTATGGGCGATGACAACATTGCTCGCGCCCGTGATAGGCCCGGTTCTCGGTGGATGGATTTGCGATCATTACAGCTGGTCGTGGGTGTTTATCATCAACGTTCCAATGGCCATCGCTTTTTCAGTCGTGGCGTGGTCAGTATTGAAAATCTTCGAAGATGAGCTGGTTAATAACGCTATTGATATCGTTGGGTTTGTTTTACTGGTTATCTGGGTTGGCGCACTGCAAATCATGCTGGATGAAGGGAAAGACCTTGACTGGTTTGCCTCAGAAGAAATATGGGTTCTGGCGATTGTGGCCTGCATAGGTTTTTTGTGTTTCTGTATCTGGGAACTGACCGCTGACCATCCGATTGTCGATATCAGCGTGTTTCGCCATCGCGGTTTCTCGGCCAGCATGTTTGTGCTCGCGCTTGCGTTTGGGTGTTTTTTTGGTCTGAATGTCCTCACGCCTTTGTGGCTACAATATAACTTAGGGTATACAACAACATGGGCCGGGATTGTAGTGGCCTGGGGTGGCCTTCTGCAGGTGGTCTTTTCTCCGGTTGCCGCGAACCTTTCCAACAGAATCGATCCGCGCATTCTTATCTTCTTTGGCTGCGCCTGGCTCGGTCTCGATACCTTCTGGCGTGCCTACGCGACGACCGATATGGATTACTGGTCCATCTGTGTCCCTTTGTTATTCATGGGCGTTGGCATGCCGTTGTACTATGTCCCGATTACGGGGCTTGCAATGGGCTCGGTAGATGAAGCGGAAATGCCCTCGGCGGCCGGGTTAATGAACTTTGTTCGAACGTTATCAGGCGCGTTTGCCACATCGCTCGTGACGACGTCATGGCAAGACCAGCGCTATATTGCGCATGACAGGCTGGCGTCCGTCGTTGACCCGACAGGCGATCTTTCACAGTACATCAACTCGGCGCCTCAGCAAGGTGGGCAGTTTGTTAGGGAGCTTTTTGACAAGATGGTTAACAGCCAAAGCATGATGCTTTCTACCAATAATCTGATGATGTCGATAGGCGTCATATTCTTTATCGCTGCTTTTGCTATTGCTTTAGCACCGAAACCCTCTCGCGTTGTTGATGCCGCATCTGTAGGACATTAATCGTTATTCAGCACAGGGATGTGGGCGTCAAATAAAAGAGAAAATTTGATGGATGAAAAACCAGGACTTTCTGTACAGAAAAAGCGGTGCTTAATATCAGAAATATATTTTTCAATTTATAAAAAAGTGGACGCTTCCCAGTGGAAGAAGCGTCCTAAATCAGGCAATTATTCAGACACAGATTGAAACCGTTGACTGACGATCTCATCGATAATATCGCATACTCCCTTCTGTTCATTATTTACATTTTCTGCCATCGCCTACCTGTTTCGCCACTCTTTATCGTTGGGTCATCGACTCGGTCACAACTTCCGCCACGATGAGTAACCCGGTCTTTTTTGCAGCGGAAAGGTTTAAACTTTTCGTGATATTCTTTCTTTACGCCCCTTAGTTCCTATACTCGAGCCATATTCGCCACTGTATTAACACCTGTCACGCACAATACGTTGCGCATCACAGGTGAAGATATTTTGTTCTGGAAAAACGTCTATGTCGAAACTGGATTTGAGGTCCAAAAAAACCTGGGGCGCGCTGGCAGCGATCGCCGTTGTCGCCGGTACGCTGACATCTGCTTTTGCATGGACGGCGGGCTGGCTTGGGTCACGCACGGTCAGCCAGGCACTGGTGGGTGAAACACCGAAACCCTTCCCGCCGGGTTTTCGCCGCGCGCATGGAAAAGGCATCTGCTTTGCCGGCACCTTTACGCCAAACGGCTCGGCGGATTCCCTTTCAACCTCCCGCCTCTTCTCGCAGCAGGAAGTGCCCGTAGTGGGCCGATTCTCTATTGGTACTGGCGATCCCCATGCCCCGGATAGTACGACCAAAACCCTGAGCATGGCGCTGCTGCTGAAGACAGATGACAAGCAACAATGGCGGATGGCGATGAACAACGAGCCTTTCTTCGCCACGCACAGCCCGGAAGGTTTTCTGGCCTTGCGAAAAGCCACGGCCGTTGATGCGTCCACCGGGAAACCGGATCCGCAGCGTCTCAAAGACTTTTTAAAAGCGTACCCGGAGGCGGAGAAATACCTTAAATGGGCGGCACAAAAACCCGCCCCCGGCAGCTTCGCGGGCGCAACCTTTTACAGCATTAACGCCTTTTACCTTGTGAACGCGCAGGGGGAACGTCAAGCCGTTCGCTGGATGATGCGTCCGCACGAGCCTTTCCTGTCGATAAGCGATGAGCAACGGCAGAAAGCCGATGACAACTTCCTGTTCGAAAACCTGCGCCAGCGCCTGGCGCAGAAGCCACTCTACTGGGATTACGTTTTGCAGCTCGCACAGCCGGGCGATCCGGTGGATGACCCTTCCCAGCCATGGCCGGACGATCGCAAAAAGAGGGTGGCCGGTACGCTGGAAGTGACGCGCGTCGAAGCACAATCCACAGGCGCGTGCCGCGACGTTAACTTTGACCCTTCTGTCGTTCCTGCTGGCGTTGCGGTGTCTGACGATCCCATCTTAAACGCCCGTTCCGCTGCCTACTCCCACTCTTTCAGCCGCCGTGAGCGGGAAATCGGCTACGGCAAGGCCACCGAAGCCGTGCAAAAGCAGGAGGTAAAATGAGCCCAAATAAAGATAGGCGAGAGCACGCGCCGCAGCATTTCAATACCCTGGCGCGGAGCCTGCACTGGCTGATGGCGGTGATGATCCTGGCTATGCTGTTCATCGGTGCCGCGATGATGACGTCGTTACATCACCGGATTTGGTTAATCGAACTGCACCGGCCGCTGGGTATCGCCATTTTACTGCTGGCACTGGTTCGTCTGGTCAACCGACTTCTGAGCCGGACGCCCCCACTTCCTGCCGATTTGCCCGTCTGGCAGGTGCTTGCCGCAAAGGCATCACACTGGATGCTGTATGGGTTAATGCTGGCAATGCCGCTGCTGGGCTGGGCGCAGCTGTCGGCAGCGGGCCTGCCGATTGTGATGTTTGATGGCGTCAACCTGCCGGCGATTGTCCCGACCAGTCCAGCACTGTATGCCTGGTGTCACGACGCCCACAGCCTTCTGGCAAAATTGCTTTTTGCCGTGGTGCTGGTCCATCTTTCTGCCGCACTGGTTCACGCGTGGATCTACCGGGACGCAGTGTTTGCCAGCATAGCGAAAGGGGCAAGTCGGCGTAAGCCATCCGGGAGGACCTGAAGTAAGGCAAGTGGTAGGGGACACGCACAGTCGAAATGTTCGTGTCCTCGCTTGTCATCATCCTGAAACAACGGACACAACCGGAGCACGTATTTGGTCTCCAGATTCACGCGTCAATACGCCACGAATACCCCACAATTGTCTTAGAAGATAATATCCCTCAATTAAAGCGATTATTTTTTAATCAACAGAGCATTTATGCCCGCAATTTTAGCTTTTATCAAAAAGTTAAGTGTCGCTTGAGTATCAAACACCCTGTCACCCACACCATCTAACTCATTGATTTAATTGATATCACATCAATAAAAACGATAAAACCCCTGACTTCCCAACAAAATATATCAACTCGTGTGATATCTAAATTATAATTCTTATACTTCTGTTAAAAGGTGGAGGTCAAAATGCGATTAACCCTACTGCTGTTATGCTGTCTGGTACAGAGTGTAACCTGGGCTGGCGACCTGCCAAAACCAGTTGGTAAACCCATTTTAACGATTTCCGGTAATATAGAAAATACCAATGAAAATGGAAAAGCAGTGTTTGATCTCGCCAGCCTTGAAAAACTGGGTGTCGTGAGTTTCGAGACAACCTCCCCCTGGTATAACGGTCGTACGAAGTTTGAGGGTGTCCCAATGAGCAAGCTCATGGATTATGTGGGTGCAAAAGGTACGAACGTGAATGTTATTGCGCTTAATGATTACTCAACCATCATCCCTCTCAGCGACTTTAAAAAATACAACGCCATCCTTGCCTTAAAGGTCAATGGCGAATATATGCGCATCCGCGATAAAGGCCCATCGTTCATTGTATACCCCTATGACAGTCTTCCTGAGTTGAATAATCAGATTTATTACTCACGATCAGCATGGCAGGTAAGCAAAATGAAGATTGAGTAGTCGTTCAGGAGAACATAATGAACAGGATACTGGTTGGTATCATTTTTTCTCTTTTTATCACGACAGGATATATTGCATACCTTGTTTATGATCGTCAGCAAGAATTGCAAAAACTGACTCAATACACTGAGTCCTGGTCCGTGGCACAACTGGTATCAGAGTATTACCGTTTTGAATCATGGCTTGGTCTATACGCAACCGATACCGATGACGTTACGATAGACCAGGTCCGCATGCGCCTCGAAATTATGCTCAGTCAGGGCGATTTAATGAAGGGGGGCGATTTAGGTCGCTACATTGACAGCGATAAAACGCATCAGGAACTCGCTTTACGCTTAGAAAACATACTGGCCTATCTGGATAGCCATCTTGAAAATATGAGCCACCCGGCGTTAAAAGCATACCTGACAAATATGCATGAACTCGATGCACCGCTAAGCCAGCTTTCTGCCACGGCATTAACAAAAGATATTAACACAGTTAACGAATCCAATAAGAAAATACAGATACTGTATTATATCTACTCGGCACTTTCATTGCTCCTGGTGATTTTAAGCTTTATTCTCGGCTTCTTAATGATCTACCAGAATAAAAATATTCTGAAAGCACACATGCAGGTTAAGAGCCTGGCTGACGAGCTTCAAATATCAAAAGAAAAGCTGCAAATTCAGAACTCGAAGCTGGAGTATGATGTTTATCATGACTCCCTCACCGGCATGAAAAACCGCCTTTTCTTCTGGGACGATCTCAACAAAATTAATCTTCAGGCAGATAAAAACCACGTCCCCGTCACGGTGATGTTATTTGATTTAGACCGTTTCAAAGAGGTCAACGATACCTATGGCCATGATACGGGAGATTTGCTGCTGAATCAGGTATCCCGACGGCTGACCTCGATGAGCAGCGCAACGGATACGTTTTACCGTTTGGGCGGCGATGAATTCGCCCTTCTCTCCAGCGGACTCACGGAAACCGCCGCCGTTTCGCGCGCCAAAGAAATCAGCGATCATATCAGCCAGCCTTATACGATTAATAACCAGCTGATAAAAATTGCCACCTGCGTGGGCATCGTTTTATCAGATAATGAACGACGCTCTGATTATCTATACAAATTTGCCGATCTGGCCCTTTACGAGGCGAAAAAAGAAGGTTCGCAGCAGATCAAAGTCTTCCGTCAGTGGATGCTGCAAAGACTGCAGGAAAGCAGAACCCTTGAACATGATATGGCTCTGGCGATCGATCACAATGAATTCGTTGTGTATTACCAGCCTATTGTCGATTCATTCAGCAATGAAATTTACGGCTATGAAGCGCTTATTCGCTGGATACACCCGGTGAAAGGGATACTCGCGCCAGATTATTTTATTTCCGTCGCTGAAAAAACGGGGATGATTAATGAGATCGGCAAGTCGGTGCTTGAGATGGCCTGCCGGGAAGCGGTGTCCTGGGCGGTGCCGGCCAGGATCTCGGTGAACGTCTCCCCCGTTCAGTTAGGCACGAAATCGTTTACCGCGATGGTGCAGTCCATCCTGAAAGAGACAGGGCTACCGGCCAGCCGACTTGAGCTAGAGGTAACAGAGTCTTCGCTCTTCAGTGACAGCAACATGCCGATCACTATTCTCAAAAAGCTCCGGGCACTGGGTGTCAAAATTTCTATCGATGATTTCGGAACGGGATATTCCTCGCTCTCACGACTGAGTGAACTGAATTTTGATAAAATTAAGATAGATAAATCCTTTGTGAATCCGATATCTACGCAGGATGATGCCCTTAATATCGTTAAGTTAATTACCGGCATGGCGAAGAGCCTCAACATGCGGGTCATTGCAGAGGGTGTTGAAACCGAAGCGCAGCTTGAACGGCTTCAGGCGCTTGGCTGCGATCTCGTGCAGGGATACCTGTTCGGAAAGCCACAGGCTGAGATTGACAGGAAGATTAGATACGGTTGAAATGGTTGTTCGGTTGTTTCTGGCCAAAAATCACGTAGACGGTTGATAATCAAAGGTTAAACAATGAAAAAAACAGCCCCGGAGTATACGCCTGTTGATTTATCTCGTTGGCCAAGGAAGGAGCATTTTGAAGTCTTCCAGTCATTTGCTGAATGCACAATTAACCAAACCGTTCTCATCGACATTACCGCGCTGCGAAAACATATCAAAGCGGTGGGCTGGAAGTTTTACCCGACGATCATTTTTCTCCTGTCTAACATCATGAACCGGCATCCTGAGTTCCGTATGGCCATGAAGGACAATGAGCTTGTCATATGGAATGAAGTTCATCCCAGCTACACCATTTTCCACCCCGAAACGGAGACCTTTTCGTCATTGTGGAGCCATTATGACGGCAATATTCATCACTTCCAGAACACGTATGCAGAAGATACGGCCCGCTATGGAAATAGCCTTTCATACTGGCCTAAGGAAGAGTCCCGGGAAAATGTCTTCTTCGTCTCGTCTATTCCGTGGGTAACGTTTACCAACTTTAATATGAACATTGCGCATATGAAGAACTTCTTCTCGCCTATGTTCACGTTTGGAAAATACTACGAGCAGGATGGAAAAGTGCTGCTGCCGCTCGCGGTGCAGGTCCATCATTCGGTGTGCGATGGTTTCCATGTGGCAAGGATGTTTAATGAGTTGCAGGAGATGTGTGATGGTTTGCCAGGGCTTTCAGAGGAGAGGAATGGCTAATGCACAAGGGACAAATGTTGTTTATTTGATAGTCGGAAGACTACGTTTAAAGATGGTGCGATAATAGGAACAACACACAACCAAATAGGTTGTTGAATTATATGTAATTTACCATGTTTTGTTTTTGTGGATACCCCCAAAAGTACCCCCATAAGATTTTCTGCTTCACCACCAGATCACAAAAAAGCTTTAGCGTGATATTCACACGCTCACGAGGTACCTATTAGGTTGAAACTCTAAGTTACAGAAGACACCAAGAGTTAAGAAGGCTCAAGGCATTTGTTACAAACTTTTCCAAATGCCATCTTCACGGATTAATACCTTGATATCAAGGATATCTTCAGGTTGAACTGGTACGAACTGATAACCATCTTGATCGATTCGATAAACGTCAGGGTTCAATAGTGAATGATATGAGGACATAAGTATTTTACCCCAAGGATATTCAATAAATGTTTTAACTTTATGAGGATCTAAAGAACACCTTACAATCATTGACTTGCCAATTAAGTTTAATTTTGAGCCAATAGATTCATCAGGTTCGAAACACATATTAACTTGTTCTCCGCCATACATTTCTAGTAAAAAATCTGCACCTCTATTACTCAATGCTGTTTCAGTGAAATTGAAAAACACCCTCCCGTCTCTAACTGAACTTTGCTGATGGCTATAATATTTACACCAAACACTTTTCATGTACGTTAATTCAGCATCTGTAAAAAGGTATCCATGTTCTTTTAAGAAATCATCTCTTATTTCTTTACCACTCCTTATTGTTAACCCTTTATCTAAAATGCTTCCAGGTTCAGCTCTAGTATAGTGAATACCGACTATCTTGTTTTGCATACAGTATTCATTAATATCTCTCACTAACCCTCGGACATTATTGTTCTCCACTAACTCATCTGAAAATTCAGTAGACACACTAAGCTCCTTGATGCTATTTAGTCGCTCTATGTATTCAAGTGGGAGCTCAAAAGGTTTACATAGGTCAATAGTTACCGCCACATCATTCTGTGTTGTTATTTTATTCATTTATATACTTCCCAATAAACCAGATAGACTGACCCACGTTAGATATTAATTGCTCACCCTTACGTAAGAATGAAATCCCTTCATCAATTCCTGCAAGTGTCAAAGCCTCCCCAATTTTCGAACTTGTAGGGTGTGCATCACCGAGTCTCATATCATACGCACCAACTATCGGCCCAAAAAACTTTCGCGCTTTTTCTTCTCCAATTTTCTGAGCTAAAATATTTTGCAGCAACTTATTAGAACCTAATTTCTCTTTATCCGCATGAGTAGATATCTTTCGAAGTTCCCGTATATTTAATCGTTCTGAAAATAGCCTTACAATATCTTTAGCCAACCGAAGTAAGGATGCTTGATCTCTGCTAGCAAATCTTGAGATAGTATTACTAGCCTCATTAACGTCAATATCATGTGAAAATAGTGAAACGCCGTACTTTTCCTTAAAAACATCTTCAAGCATTTTCATAACTTCAAAAAATAAAAATTCAACGGCATAAGTTTTAGCAGGCATTGCTCTAACCTGCGCAGACAAAAGTTCAGATGAAACCTTACCATCAGGAACGACGTTGTGTGCAGCCCAGACATGCTGCTCCCAGCTATCCAGACGAGCAATATCACAAGCGTAAACGGTAATTAAATCTGCTGCATTTAATCCAAAATGGACATGATTACGCGAAGCAGAAATTAAAGCACCTGTTTCAGCTGAAAACCATTTAATGGAAAATCCGCGAAAGCTTAAAAGTTCGTTTACGATGCTTGAACGAAACCATAACCAGCGGCCAACATCTTCACTATTCAAATTAGATGAAGCGAGCCGAGTTCCATCAGTTTCAACAATAAAATTTGGCAGGTTAGGATCTTCATCTCCACGTACTCGTTTACTAAAGCCTGGATGTTCAATCCACTCCTCCCGCCAGAACTCCCCTTCAATGCGAATACCTTCATATCCCCGACGATTGCCCTCCTTTTTTTCATAGGCAGTATTACTTTCATTTTCCGGCCCCATAACAGGAGCGTCATCTTCCTCATCAATATCTGTCCTCCATGCTCGAAGCATAGCCCAACTGCCACCGTAGACTTCGTCATTAGAACAAACGCTCAGTTGAAAACTACCGCCATCCCTCTGTTCTTTTAAATGATCTGGTAACTCACTGAATTCACTATTCTCAAGGGAAGCAATATTTATAATACGTTGTTTATAATATGATAATCGAAGGGACAAATTTCTTGCGGATAAATAATCATTTAGGAATTCACGTTTAATTTCAATTAAATTTGGTTCACCCTTATCATCAAAATACTCCCGAACCACCTCAACAAAATTTTCTTCGGGTCTTACCCAAACATTACCCTCTTTTACAAGACGTAGAGCAATTATCATATCAGGAATTAACATCCAAATATTCTTATCAATAACTGGCTGTGGATAATCAAAAACCAAGTGAATACCTAATGGTTCATTATCATTATACTCATACTGCTCAACAGGGGAATATCGTCCATCGCTATAGGCATATGGTTTGGTTTCTACAATGCCTAAATCGTTCCAGCTCAGTTCTTCAGCACGATCTTTTAAATCAACTGGAACGGCAATAGATCCGCATCCAAAAAAATCACTTTCATAGCCTATTTTATATACACAACCTTGCTCATTGGTTTTAGTTGCACGTAATGGCACCCAAGTCGCATTTGAATATCGACGCTGTGTCTCTTTTTTCTGAAGAATCCAATCTAATTTCATTGTGCCCCCCCAAACTAACAACAATTTTAAACCTCATACTAGTCAGTTTTATCATACGCAACTCACAAATTTCTTCATATTCACATTACTTCGCCCATACCAGAAAGTACTATCCACTTGATAGATATAGCATAAATAATTAGACAAGACTGTTTGAAGCAACTGTAACTTAGAGCGCCAACAGCCAAAAATCCCCGCTGGCGGTGCCGGTGAGTGACAAGTTTTGACAGGTGCAACTTAGGAGCTGTACCTGAAGTTTTCTAAAGCGGTAGCCGTTGACACTTTTCTGGTGAGGCATAACAAACCATAACAGGCTGACACCTGCCCTGCTTCGCATCAGGATTAACAAAAGTTAACAGCCAAGGCTCAACAAATCTCAACGCCAGCCCTTTACACTTCTGCTGTAGCTGCTGTTCGTAGGCGTCAGGATCCGTTAGGTTGGGTTGACACTTTTCCCAGTTTCTCGCGAAAAAGTGTCAAGTTTGAGGGCTGGGGGGTTTACAGTTTTTCGCCGTCCAGCAGGCAGAGTGACATTAAACCAGTTTTGTTCCAGTCATCCAGCGTATCGGGGTGCATTGTGGCAACGTAAGCCAGCTCAGAACGAAGAAACCGTAAAGCGCCCGCGGCACGGTCTTTACCATAGAAGCTGTGGGTTTCTTCATCCGGCCGGAAGAGAATCAGCAGTTGCTCTTCGGACTCGTGCTGAACATCAAAACCCAGCTCAGCGGCTGCTGCCTCTATCCGCTGGTTTAACTCAATACAGTTTCCGGGGCAGAACTGGACGAAGCTGGAGCCGTTCGCATACTCGCAGGACGAATTACAAGCAAAAATGGACGACTGGGGATGGTACTGGATGAAAAGATGGTGCCGATAATAGGAGTGTAACACGCGATAAATCTTGTGTTCGGGTCTTCTTCTACGACCTTCGCAACTACCTGATTTAACGATTTTTACGCACACTGATAATCTGGCATTCACGCTGCACATGATAAACGCCCCTCAACTTTAACGGGGTGGAAAATGAAATACAAGCCGGATCAATACATCATTTCCGATAGTTACGGAATTTATTACGTCAGGATCTCAATTCCTGTATGGCTTCGTAATGCATTTGGTGGAAGAAAAACTCTCGTCCGTAGTCTGAACACTTCCGATCTTCGTGTGGCTCGTAGGAAGCGTGATGTTATAGCCGACGAATTTCACCACATCAGGCAAATTGCAGAGCCGCCAAAACCGGACAGCTTGCAGGACACGATCAGCTTTTTAAAGAGCGTGGCTAAGTACGCGAAAGCTGCCCCGAAAGCATCAGCGCCGATTATCTACCACTGCCCCTCTCTGAATAAGATGTTGGAGATTTACCTCACGCATAATGCTGATCGTCTGAAAATGGGAACATTAAGCAAGACCAGAAAAGCCGTTGAACTGTTCCTGAATTACCTGCGAAAGAAGGATGTTGAACTAAATGATATCAACCGTACCACCGTTACAGGCTGGCTTGATCATCTCCGAGAGACAAAGGCAGTCCAGACAGTGGCTAACTACCTATCAGCAATGGCAAACATTCTCGATCTTGCCTCTTCCCGATACCAGGACGCCCCACCGCTGGAAAGTAACGTGTTCAGGGGGCATAAACTCAACACAGCGCAGAGCCGCCAGAGTTACGAGGCATTCACGGACGTAGAAATTACGAAGCTCATTAGTGCGTTTAACGAGTTAGGAGAGGACGAACTAAGGGATGTGACCGCTATCGCCGCTTATAGCGGGATGCGCATTAATGAAATAGCCAGTTTGAAATCTGAAAATATCCGTGAAGTCGAGGGGGTGTTATGTTTCGAGGTGACGGAGGGTAAGACACGCAATGCGGCGCGGTTGGTTCCACTTCATAGTGCGATTAAAACAATGGTGCTGGAACGCTGCCAGAAGCCGCACAACGGCTTTTTATTCTACCGTGCAAGTGTGACCAAGAGAGAGGACGGCAAGCGCTCATCGTGGCACGTAAACCGCTTTGGACGGCTTAAACGCGATATTCTCCCTGGGCAGGAAAACAAGGTGTTTCACTCGATCAGGCATCTGGTTGCTCAAACGATGGACAGGGGCGGGGTTGGATTTGCAGAACTTAAGCCCGTACCAGAAGACCGGATCGCCCTTCTCCTGGGTCATTCGAGAGGGGAAACGGAGAGTTTCAAGACATACTCTAAAAATGCCGCCTCTCCTGTTGAACTACGGCAATACATCGAATTGCTACGTTATCCAGAGATAGAGAATCTATAAAAAGGGGCGTAAGCCCCTTATTTTTTAAACTCCGTAGTAACAGTATCACCTTCGATTTTCTTAGGTGCATTATTCACTACCTTCTGTTTCACCGTACCACCAATAGATTTATTACCCTGCGTTTTAGTCGCAATTACATTAACTGTAGCAGTGCTAACAAGCCTGATCTGTTCAAATTCAAGATCGAATTGCATAGCAAATTCAGATTTATAATCGTAACTGATTCCAGATAGAATTACATCCTCATACACTTTGTGCTCTGTCACTAATGTAATAGGCTGACGACTATCAAAGATTTTATCAAGATACTGGATAGCTTGAGAAATACGAGTGCCATTAACGCCAGCACTGTATAATAAATCTTTCTCCAGCCTTACCGGAGTTTCGGTAATAATCCCAGACAGCTTGAATGTATTATTCTTTATCTGAACGTGATCGCTCACCTCTGCCCCACTCTCAACGGGATAGCTGGTAATATCAGCCTGTCTGCGTATTCCCGTATCTGTCACGGCATCAAACACAATAGCCTGATAGTTTTGAATGTAGCTATCAGAAGCCGGATTATAAACAGATGCAAGGATAGTGAATCCGTTTTCACCTTTATTACGGGTAGCGCTGCTGTTATTACTATTTGAGGTTGAATTAATCCCTTGCGAGGAATTGACAATAGTTAAACTTCCTGGTGTTGCCATTTATACTTATTCCTTGAGAATGGGCGGTATTACCCGCCCGTTGATGATTGTCCAGAGGAAACAGCAAGCACCATGCGCTGATTGTTCTGATTAATACGCTGATCTACGCTCGCATTTAGCATGTTTCCGAATGTCGGATCAGGGGAAATAGTGAGAGAGATCATTCCTTCCGGTAAGTTATTTTGTAATACCACTGGCTGCACCACTGTATTATGAGCTGGCGGTGTTGCTGTAGCCGCTGCGGATTGTTTCAACATCGAGACAGGAGAATAATCACCGTTAGCGCCCTGTGCGTAACTGCTCACGTCTTTAGCATCGCCTGTGCCATTCCACCACTCGCGCACCGTATCAAACACATTATGTTGGTGTGTGCCGTCCTGGCGCGGCTGGCTTGCCCCATAGCTATTCGCTGTAGCATTATCACCAGGTTGTGCAGGTGCTGACGTAGTGCCGTAGTGCTGGCTAACAGCCTCTTTAGTGGTGTTGTCACCGTTCAAGAAATTCAGCTTCTTAGTGATCCAGTTGGTCATCTTCATTAAGCCATCTACAACATCACCCGCCGCCTTGCCTAAGCCTTTGAAGAAGGGTAACGCCTCCTGCATAGCTTCCTTAAACTCTTTAACCGTCGCAGGGTCGAGAGACTCCATGAAACCTTCGAAGAATGCCAACTTCTGGCTATCGTTGAGAATGTCCATTTCCTGATTAAACTTGCGATAGGCCACAAGCTGATCTTGCTGGGCTTCGTCCAGCCATTGCCCGTTACGCTTGAGCACGTCCACCTGATCAGTGATCGCCTTGCCTTGATTAGAAAATGCCTTGTGATAGAGTCCGAGGTCATCGGCTAAATCCTCAAGATTATGAAGGATTTGCTCTTGTGAATAGCCTTTCCCCTGCATGGTGTTGGTGTAAGCAGAAACGAAGGCGAAAGGGTTTGATTGAAAGCCTTTCAGGTCTTTTTTTGTGAATCCCATGTTCAGGGCTGCATCCACTGGAGCCGAGCCGCCTTTCCATTGTCCAGACTTCTTATCAAAGGTGCTATTGGTGTAGCTATCTGCCAGCTTTTCGGAGATGTCCTTCCCAGAGTCCAGCAACTTCCGTTGCCCTTGCAGCCCCATACCGGAATCAATCCCGTTAGCCGTGGCATACTGCGAAAGTGCCTGTAAAACGTTGTAATCCACCCCGCCCAACTTCGCACGGGCGACAATCTCGCTACGCTCTTCCTGGGCTGTTACAGCATCTTTTCCCCATGAATAAGCACCGTAAGCCGCCGCACCGATACCAGCGCCAGCAAGCGCACCAGTGCCTAATCCCATCAGAGAGCCAGAGATCGCCCCTGTAGCTTTACCACCGCCAGCAAGAGCGTTAGCTCCTCCCGCCTTTGCCGCTGCCCTACGCTCTGCGTTAATGCGTCTGTAGCTCTGCTGTAAGCGCTTAAGCTCGCTGGTCTGACGTTGGAGCGAAATTGTACCTGCTGCATAAGCCTTAGTGATCCGTGACGCTGCCAGTGCCGCCTGGGTTAATTCGACGTTGGTAAGGTGCTGCATACTCTTAAAGCTGCTGGCAGTGTCCAAGAGCTTCAATTCAGCCCGTTCACGGCGCTGTGCGTTTCTTGCGGCCTCTTTCGCTGCCTGAGCCTCTACACGGGCTTGCGCCTTAGCTGCCCTTGCCTTTTCTCGTTCATCGTTGCTACGAGGCTTAGAGGCTTTCTTATTCAGCTTATCTAATTCTCTTTCAGCAGATTTTAGCCCCTGGCTAAATCTCTTCATGTTTATTGTGGGATCTTTTATCCCTTTCGCTTTCTTCTGAATCTGGTCAAAAGCATCAAGGGCTGTCTTCATGCTGTTTCTGTCCACCACAAAGGAAACGGTCGATTTTATTTCTGCGATGTTGATCGATAGTCCACCTGACATTATTCACATCCTTTCTTTTCGTTCACAAGGTAATTAAGTGCATCTGATACACTCATTCCTCTGAAAATAAGTTGTCTTAAATGTGAATGACTCACATCAAGTGCTCTCGATACAGCTGCTAAATTGAGTATTTGCTCTGCGCTTGTATCATTAAGTTGTAAATGTAAGCCTCGACTCTTTAGGATAATTTCCAATTTTATCTTTCCTCTTATTCTGGAAATAAAAAAGGGGCAAGGGCTGGCGCATTTGCTTTGCGTGTTCCAGTTCCCTACGCCCCTGATTAAAAAAGCTCTTCTGTTATTTTCCAGACGTGAAGAGCTAACGTCTATCGCTCATTATTCTGCCGCTTTAATGTGAACGGAGAAGTTCAGGCCGTGGTTAACTGGCAGTGCTGAGTTCTCGGAAATCACATTGATTGCGTTACCGCGCTCGCTTTCGAAGCTCCAGCTATAAACTTCCGCAGGTGCTGCATTAAGAAGTTCAAATGTTGAAGAAGCTGCGCCGTAGATGTTCTGGTAAATACCGCTTCCCTTAGCGAATTGCGGGATAGCGATAGCATCAGCATCACCCATTTGTGCTAATAGCAGCGGATCAGTTACTTTCACAACATCGCAATTTGTGCCTGGAATGCTAAAAGTGCTCACGCCTGGCAGGAGGTCACGACGCTGGAATACTACGTTCCCTTCGTCCAGTGGGCTGACATAGCGGAAAGCCGCTTCCATTGCAGGGCTGAAACGCAGATCGCTATAGAATGAGCCTTTAGCAAAAACAATAATTCGCTCCACTGCCGACGCCTGGCTTTGTGCCGCTTCGGTGATTTGACTCACCATGTCGTCAATGGCACGTAGAGTGCTGCTATCTGTAGCTGACAGATCAAGAGTGGCATTCATCGGGGCTACGCCGAACAGATCGCCAAAGTCGATTAACAGATCGTCTGTCTTAGGCGTATACACCTGACCAGAGAACAGGCTACGAGCAAGATAGCTTTCACGAGTGCGCATAAACGCTACAGCGTGTTTACTCATGTAATCGCTGTAAATGTCCGTCACGGTTTCTTGAATGTCGCTTCCTGGCTTACGTTTGCCCTGAATGTCTGCTGGGACAATGAGATCTTCCCTCATAAAGAAAGGAAGCTCAATAAGCCATTCTTTACCGCTTTGACGGGATGTTACGTTATGTTCGTTGGAGAACCTTGCAGTCGGCTGGTTATAAAGGCTGGTGTTATCTTCCAGCAGACGGGACACACTCACCTTATGAGATGTAACTCCGTCGCCATCAAAAATGTTTAGTGACGACAGTAAAAAATTGCGGGTACTTGTTAGCCCGAACAGTGGACTAAGATCCACAACTTCATTTCCGATAATCATTATTTATCTTCCTTGCTTAAGAGGTGAAAAATTCACGAGTGGCGAAGCCTTGCGCCTGTAATGCGCTGATCGCTGCTGCGTGGTTAGCTGCGTTGAGATTGTCGCTCTTGAGGGCAACGTATGATCCAACGTTGGGAGCGCGTAGGACGTTGACTGGCTTATTACTACCTGCTGTAACGAAGTCTGACACGACGACATAAGCCACATTCCCAGATGTATAGAGAGCGCCGGAAGCGTCTATAACATCGCCGCACTGCACATCAGCAGGAAGAGAAGCGAACACTTTACTGTCTACTGCTGCAAAATTATCGGTCGCAGCACTCACAATGTCTGTGTAGCTTTTACGAACCGGAAAAACGTCTGATAGGGTGATAATCATTGTTTGGTTGATTCCTTTTTTACTTTATTGGCGATCCGTTCCTGAATACTTAATTTATTTGGAGTGGTGTTTTCAGAAGGGAAATACTGGTCTACAGCCTTTTCTATTTCTTCTACAGTGCATCCTGCCATTTCAGCCACTTTAGCTATCATTTCAGGGTTACACAAAATCACTTCATCTTTGTATTTTAGGATTCGGTCGCGATTATTTAATAAGAACATTGTTGTTGTTCCTTCGCGTTGGTCTGTGCATTAATTACGAAAGCATTAATAACGAAAGCGTTACACACAGATTGTTAAAAAGGGGAGGTTAAGCCCCTGGAGAGAATGCCCCTTGCTAAAGAAAGCATTATTAACGTCATTTTTCAGGAGAAATGAAGTTAAGAATACAATCTAATAAAAAGACCCCCGTTTTATTATCTTAGGAGATTTAAAAAGATCGGGGGTACTTTGCATCTGTTAAACGTGAAGCCCTTCACGCTGGCAATAACAGATCTTGATTTCATTATCTATTAGCTGACACTTTCGGGAGTGTTATTAATAGAAGATTGCCAGCTTAACGTAATTCCTGAACCTCTCACAATTCAAGGGTAGTTAAGTCTGACCACCGCAAACCCTAACGGGGCTTGAGATGTAAAAAGCACAATGCTTTTCCGTAAAGAAAGGAGATGCACGGTGATTGCTCACACTATTACCACAACATAATAATGTGACCGTGCATTACCTTCGGAACGACAAAGAAGAAAACAACCGTAGCTAAAGAACATAACCCATTCTTTACGGAAAGACATTGAGGAGAGAGCGCCGCTATGGGAAACGGCATTCTCTGGAGTGCGTATTGACATACAGGGAGAGGAACGTGATTCGATACGTGCTAACGAGAAGTTAGCCATCCCTATAACTTATTCTATAACATTTCTGTTAATTTGTCAATACCTAAATCGACATTTTATTCACTTTAATTGCATTTTTATTCAAACTCACTTACTGCGTATTTCTCGGCAATGTCTATTGCCAGCTCCGCAAGTTCGGCGGTGATGTATTGCAGGGAGCAAGCAAGCTCTTCAAGGGCATTTGCTGAACGCCAGGCTTCCTCTGCTGTTATGGTGCTGCCGTCACGCTCCACCAAACGAGCTACAGAGGTTTGAAGATGCTCAAGGGCTGTGATGGCTTGCTCTGTATGTCTGACAGCGTTAAGGAGGCTCTCAGGCGTTGCTGTAATGTATGTTTTATTCACTTCCTGTAGTAGCGGGAGATGATAGTTATCTTCGAAACTAAGAAGTAGAGATTGAATTGTGTCGTTAGTCATTATAATTTTCCTTATCGTCATTAAATAAAAAATCCAAATCGGCAGTGTGACCACTCAGGCCGTTAATTTCTGAAAATCCCACATAATCGGCGTAATGTTCGAATCCGAGAATTTGGAATTTTCGAAGGTCGCTACTGTCAATGATGTATTCTTTTCTTTTTCGAGGTTTCCAGAATACGCCAGGCGTAGTGCTAATTATTTCTTGCAAGGCGTTGTATTCATCACCGCAAGGTACAGAGGGAGGGTGTTCTAAAATAGTTGTTTTTAGTGAGCCTGGAATAGATTCTCTGGAATAATCTTTTAGCTTATGGCTGTATTTACGTTTTGTTGCTCTTACTGCTTTTTCTATCCGTTTAATCGGATTTCGCTCTTTTCTTCCCATTCATTCCTCGTAGAGGGGAAACTCCTTGTCTTGTCATAACGTATAATCCGTACAGCAAAGCCCACCACCATAAAGCAGTTATCATAAAAGTTTCCCGATTGTGTGTTTTAGAAATTAGAGTAGATAAATTCTACATTGTCTCGTTCGATGTGTTTCAGCGTGAATGATAGATAATGGCTTTCATCGTCGATATCGATCACACCAATGTTGCGCAGCGCACGAAGCCAGAATCTGATCCCGTGATCACTTACACCGGATTTATCAGATAGCTCGCCGTAAGAAATTTTGGTCTTCCTTCCTTTCCAGAACCAGATAAGCGCATGATAAACGCCCTTCCCGCTATCGTTGATCTGTATCTGGTTTGTGTTGTTCAATTTTATGTATTGTATCAATTAGGTCTCCGTTAAAATGGTATCGTTGATTGTTCAATCTGGGTGTATTCATACGGGTGTGTTTCCTGAAATAGTTGCTCGATTCCCATTGAATGATCTATTCCGATTCGTTGAAGCACTCTTGATGACCAGGAATAAAAGCTCTCGTCCTCTCGTCGTTGTGAGAGATTTTCAAGCAGGTGTTTCACTGCGTCAGAAGTACGGATTCTTTGAGGCGTTATCGCTGGTGTGTCTTCGTGGGTTTCTACTGTATTCACTGGCTCAGGGGCTGGCACTTCGTCAGACACTGTTACAGGTGACTTCTGGTCATACGGTAGAACGGTGAAGATGCTTGTACACCCTGGACGCTCTTTCACATGTAGCCATCCAAAAGAAACAAGGTCTTTAATGTGGCGGCGTACAGTTTGATCTGTACCAAGTCCGAGCCGTTTACCAATACCAGTTAATGAAGGGGTTACTTGTTGGAATGTACCGGACAGGCTTTGCAGATAGGAATAAACGATCTTGTGGTGAAGTTTTACTTCGTGAGTTTCGCCGTTAACTTCTACGGAAGTGATTCCGAGTAAATCATAGTCAATCGCCAGGAATAGCTTTTCGTGTTTTGTTGTCTTCATTATTTTCCTCTTTGCTAAGGATCGCTGTTATGAGTTCCGATACCAGAGCGGCAGCGGGTTTGTCTTCTTTGTTGGCACGGTTGATCAACGCCTCGTAAGTTTCTGTTGTGAAATTGATTTTCATCGTGTCTTCTCCTTCGTGAGATTATTCAGTGGTCGAAGTGCGGATTTCATCCCAGCGCTTCAATACTTCTGTGAGAAAGGCTTCCCTCTCGTGGTATCCACGAGCGCGGCAAGCGTTGCGTAGTGCTCGGATGCGGTAACGGTTGGTGGTTCCGTCTTTCAATTGTTGAAGTGTGTCTTCAACGTCAAAGTATCTCAGTGTGGCCTCCTATGGTTGGCGTATATAAAAAACACCTTGCAGCCTGACGGCTCAAAGTGCGTTGATGGGTAAACAAAGTTTTGTGCTATAAGACTACTTTAACATTTTTATAAACTTTTGTCAACCCCTCAATGGTGATTTCTCAAAATAATTTTGATCTTTTTCAACGCGTTGCATTTTTGTTTTGCGATTAGTGCTCTTTATACACAAAATAAATAGTGGAAGTCAATCTCTTTTTGTGGTAGTTTTGCCAACCAGAACGGAACGCTTGGGAAAACCCCAGACATTTCATTAACAAATGATTAAAAAATGAACGATAAAAACTCAACCAAGAGGACTTATTGACTAAAAAACAGACAGGAGGACTTAATGAATCATTCTCAGCCCCACCTCAGCACATCTCACACGCCACATACAATTGAACTCACCACCGAACAGATGTTTGACAGCCTGGTGCCCTATTTCACCGAAGTAACGCATCCACAAAAGCGCGGTAAGCACCCCAAAGTGCTGACTTTCACCACCGATCATAAACGAGTGTGGGCGTATCTCAGAGAGTGTGAGGACGATACAGCCGGATGTGTGATGTTCGATCTGAGTTGTACAGCCCGTAATCTCGGCATGACTCAGAAACGAGTGATGACCGTCATTGACGATCTGGATAATGCTGGCTGGATACTCTGCCGAGACGTTGGGAACACTGGAGCTGGCACCTATCAGATCACCATCCAGGACATTGAAACCATCGTTTCATTATGTAGCACCATCACGTATGCCCAGCCAACTATACTAACGATGGATGTGCTGAGAGGCTCACGCCTGGTTCATTAACTACAATAGTCCTAAAACGCTCTGTAAAGCATTCTAAGAGCTTTTATTGCATAAGTAGTAATCTTGCATTTCTTACCCTCTTTAAATCGATTACAGCACCTCTGAGGCGTTCTGTTTGCACTTATGCCGCCCTCTGGCACTTACTCCCGAAACCAATAGCACAACTACAAAGGGATAACGGTAGTTATCAGGATGGTAGTTAGTTGGTATTGGATTGAGGCTTAGTGAACTTGCACGAGGTACGAGGGTAAGTGAACTTTAGCCACTGGCGAAGCACACGACTATTGCGCGCACGGCGCAACGGTACTTTGCCTACGGCATAAAATCATTCGTGCCTAACGTTCGTCAGAAACGAAGTTTGCACGAGTCCAGAAGGTACAGAGTAACGCCTTGCTGTGGGTATGAGCGGAACGGGGGTGTCCGGGAAGCCACCAAACGGCGTACCAGGACATTTCCCCTTGAGTGACGGCGAAGAGCCGCCAGCAAATGACCTTTGCGACCAGCGCAAAACCATAAAAGAATAAAGATCATTCTTATTAGGTTAATTGTTATTAACTTATTCTTATCGGGTATCAAACTTGATAGGGGTAGTCCTATTAGGATTGATAGGGGTGGGGGTATCAGTTCTGATAGGGGTATCAATCTTGATAGGGGTGCTATCACTTCACCCAACGGTAGACCGTCGCCCACGCTCACTCCGAATCGCACATGCCTCAACCCTAAGATTAATCTTAGATAATTCCCATCAAACAGGCGTCTAATCCGCTGGTAATTGGCAGGTAAAGAATGCCGTTTTTACAGGTTTAAAGTTGCCATAGTAACAATTGAAACTATTAATCACTTTGCCTAAAAGCCTTTCGCCGTGCGGTTCACAGCGATCATTGTCCACAATGAGCACTTCATGATAGGTGCAATGTGCTTAACGACTTTTGTTATAATGTAACAATTCGATTTTCCATACCAAAATCACCTTTGTTGAGAATAATTCTCAACAAGTCAGATCGCCCATCCTCAAATGAGAAAATTTCTCATCCGATGTGCAATGCCTCTACCTCAAGGTTCTGTAGTAATGTGAGATAGGGCGGCCAACCTATTGATTTATATAAACATACCTCCATCACCTTTCTCCTCCCTCTCTATGGTATGCAAGGAATCTGCATAAAACGTGCATAGTCCCGCCAGGATTTGGCAACGTGCAAACATCTGTTTAGACTTGCCAACATCATGATTTTGCTAAGGATATTTTGAAATTGTTCGAATTTCAAACAGGAGTGCGTGCTTGTTCCTGTTCGATAGTGCTGGAAATGGCGCAACCTTCCATCACCCTTCAATAAAAATGTGAGATTGAATGCTTGTAACTTACTGAAAATGATCATAATCTTATTTCACAGTTTCATTGTTAATGGAGATAAGTAGATGGCGACCACGAAGATAATCACCCAGGCAGAGGCGTTTAAGC
>OGTM01000221.1_pt1 | contig 26967 bp, 28 predicted proteins | sample 1574581 | NCBI WGS metagenome assembly OGTM01 (sample SAMN03295850, study PRJEB24534) | human gut metagenome | isolation source: fecal sample 3 from infant 7 | host: Homo sapiens | place: USA: Pittsburgh, PA | collected 2014-07 | reverse complement strand
GATGCGCTCCGGATGAATATGATGATCTCATATCAGGAACTTGTTCGCACCTTCCTTAGGTAAAGATCTCGGTGGGATATATTACCTTGCTCCGGATACTCTTGAATGGGAGAGCCTCGATACCCACTATTCAGGTTTTCTGCATTGGGCACTTTGCGGAGATTTGGATTTATTCTATAAAAATGTACGCTGGACGGGTTGGCGCGAAGAGATGGCTTTAATGAATTGTAATCTCGTTTATTCTTTCTATCCTTTTCTCTGGACTGAACAGCAGTTGTCTGTAGAAAAGCGTTCGCGAGTTACGATACCTGTTGAAAAGCACTGGGCACTTTGCCTGGATTTACAACATCAATTAACCAACATGCAGAGCGACGATTTGCTTCCTCCTTGATTAATCAACGTGATAAATGTTTAGAGAATAAGCTAATTTTTATATAAATGATTTTTATTGAATGAGTAAGTTGATTTAAACCGAAACGGAACGAGAAATGGAAAAAATAATTCGCATGCTTTTTATTACTCTGGTGTTAACTTCTTGCGCTGTCAAGAAAAATAACCAAACTGATATAAGTCCTGAACTGCAAAATAAAATGGGAGTTATGTACACGAAAGGGCTAGGTGTTGAGGTGGATTACCATAAAGCTTTTGAATTTTATATGAAATCAGCTCTTCGAAATTATGCTCAAGCCCAAAATAATGTGGCATTTTGTTATGTTTCTGGGCAAGGGGTTAAAAAAGATTATTCAAAAGCGATGCAGTGGTATTTAAAAGCCGCACAACAAAACCATGCTGAAGCTCAAAATAACATTGGCGTCATGTATGAAAAAGCAGAGGGTATACCGCAAGATTATGCTCAGGCTATGAAGTGGTATCTTAAAGCGGCCAGTAACGGTAATGCCAATGCTAAAAAAAATATTGGAAATCTTTATTACTACGGGAAAGGAGTGCCGCAAGATTATGCAAAAGCTATGGAGTGGTATGAAAGCATTAAAAACACTGATATTTATTTACCAGAGTGATAAGCTTCCCCATGCAGTTTGCCTGGAGGGAAATAGTTTCAGTTATTGAGGTATGTCCTTTCTTTGCTAAAAGCGGACCTTGCCCGCTTTTCTGCCCTTTCCCTATCATGAGCGGAGGGTGATAGCCTCCGCTCAGTTTTGATGTCGGGACGTTGAACAATAGAGCTCTGCATGCACAGGCATCAAATGATGAAGCCACACGTGCTTTTATCTGATAAACGTTCTTTTTACGCGAACAGATGTTATGAAATAAGGAATCCAAATCAAAGCTGTTATCACGTTTCTAAAAACAGGTACAAGTTCATTATATCCAATTTCAGCGCCAGGAATTAATATGTAAAGCAAGTAGGTATTAAATGACATTGTCGTCACGATTGATATTAAAAACAAAATATAAAGCTTTGGTAGCGATTTCTTCTTTCTTAGGAAAAATGAAAAAACAGTGACTGTAAAAAGAAATTCGCCAATATAAATAACCAGGGAAAGCATGAAGAAGATTTTTGCATTTGCATTCAAATGCGAATAGTTTTCTATCGTAAATTTAAATGCATCTGTCATTGCAAAAAGATAGGAAGCAGCAGTGACCACTAATCCTATGAGAGGGAGAAAAAGAAAGCCTCCAATTTTCCTGAAGTTTTTATCTTCGCAACTGTCGCAAAACTCTCTGTCCTGAGGTATTTCGACCCCACACTTTATGCATCCCCATTCCATATATGGACCTTTGGTAAATTTTATAATTAACAATAGATTAAACGAAGTCTATTACAAACACAACTGACCGATAAATAAGTGTACTGTACAGGTAATTTTTCGCGTAAATTTGTGTTAAGGGTGAATATCCACCGCGCAGGTATTCATTTTAAAGGCGGTTGATCGGTACCGCTTTTTGCTAATAACCGCTCCTCAAACATTTCTTCCCGGCAGTTCTCGTCCGGAAACGGATATTTAAAGCGAAGTGCTAACGCTGAACGCCATAAGGTTATCTGTTGCACTTCAGTCCAGCTTCTCGATATTCAACCTAACCGCTTTCAGCGTTCTCCTGCGGATCCAGCCGCTGCCCGCCCGGATTATCAGCCAGTAAGCCGCCATTCTGAGCCGGGTGCTTCTGTCCGGGCAATAGACGAACGTTTCTGTACTGAGTTCATGCTGGCCTGGCGCCAATTCCGTTACCTGATAGCGTAGCAACAATGTCGCGCTGCCCGGCATCACTGACGTCTGAAAAGCACTGACATCCGGTACTTTTTCCAGACCAAAATCTGAACGCCAGAACTGTCCTCGCAAGCCATAGCAGAGCTCAGATGCTGAGTTTTTCAAAAGGGTAAAACTGTGCAGGCCAAAGTTGCTGATTGAGTCAGCCTGCTGATCGCGCAGAAGTTTTTGCGGTAATTGCCGCAAAGCCATCAGCCGACGAATCACAGCATCTTGCCGGACGTCAAAGTTGGCAATCAACGGCAGAATCTGTTCAGGGTGCGCAGTATGAATGACCGTTTGGTGTTTTTCATGAAACTGGAACTGAGGTAAAAAAGCGGGGACATCCTGCCACTGAGCAAGCGCTTTGCGGGTTACGAATCCAGGATTCAGCATTTCTCTTCCTTGTCATCCCTTGAGTGCAGCCAGAGTATCAGATGGCGTTCCGCAAGCAATTACCAGGAAAAGAGAGGGGTATCTGGCCGAAATGCTCCCCCATCCGCAGCAGCAGAATTCCGGCCTTCCATCACCCGTCTCAGTGCGCCGCGATATACGGCTCCTTCACAAACTCCGCCAGCAGCCAGACCATATCGTGCAGCAACCCGGTGAGTTCTTTCGCCACGCGCGCAGGCAACGTTCCACCCATGATTGCCAGCGTCAACGCCACGGCATAATCCACCTGCAACGCCGTCTCCTGCCAGCAGTCTGGCACGCCGTCTCCTGCCAGCAGTCTGGCACGCAGGAAACGATCTTTTCTCCTGCGATGAGCCGTTCAACCAGATGCGGGGGAAGTTCTGTATCGCAACATTCACGCAGGCGTTTAAGCAGTGCCAGCAAGCGCTCGCAAAGTATGGAAAACGTCACGGGATCGTCAGTTTCAACCAGCACGCTCACACTGGCGGCGCAGGTGTCAGCCAGTTCGAAGAGATCTGCAGAATCGCAAAGTTGAAGATCGATGAGGTGGTGAACAGCGCTTTCTTCAGAGAGCGCATAAGAAAACTCAGGGACAGTAGCCATTTAGCATCCTCTTTAAGTAAAAATGTCACGTTATGCTAACGGGTTCCTACGCCCGGTTACGGATGGGCCGCAACGCAGGCACTTTACGGCGGTGAAAAAAGGATGGAAAGGGGATAACCCTGAATTACATAAGGTTGCTTGCAGGTTTGCGAGGCGGCTTCCAGAAGGGCATTGCCGGGTGGCGGCTACGCCTTACCCGGCCTACAAAAACCACCAACCAAACCGGCCGCTACCCCTCGCTAATCATCGCCAGAAACCGCTTCACCGTCCGCGAGCGTTCAAAGCGCCGCCAGCAGAGCGCGATATCGGTATAAAGCTCCGGCGAGCTCAGCGCGTGGTAGGTGACATTCGGCGGAGAAATGGCCGCCATGTATTTCGGCACCAGCGCAAACCCACCGCCGGCGGAAACCATGCTCAGGGAGGATGAAAGCTGTGACGACTGCAGCGCGTGCTGCACGTCGATCCCGGCCCGCTCGCAGCAGCCGTGAACCCGGTCGTACAGGCCGGGCGCGACCTCCTGCGGGAACAACACCACCGGCGTATCCCGAAGCTGCTCTAACGCCAGCGAATCGCACGCCGCCAGCGGATGGTCGCGATGCAGCGCCACCACCATCGGCTCCCGATCGAGGATGGTTAACTCGAACGCCTTGCTGCTCTCGCACGGCAGGCGCACGAAGGCGATATCCAGTTCACCCTCCGCCAGCATCGTCGTCAGCGACGACATATTGGCTTCCACCTGGTGAACCTGCACCGCCATGTTCTGCACCTGAAACTGGCGAATCAGCGCGAAAATTTTGGGATGAAAAGCATCGGAGCTGGTGATGCCAATCGACAGGTTACCGTTCAGCCCGCGCGCGATGCCGCGGGCTTTCTCCAGCGCGGCGTCGCTCAGCGCCAGGATCTTGCAGGCGTCCTCGTAGAAGGCTTCTCCCGCTTCGGTCAGCTCCACGCCCCGCGTCAGGCGTCTGAACAGCGGCGTGCCCACTTCCTCTTCGAGCCGTTTGATCTGCTGACTCAGAGGAGGCTGCGAAATACCCAGCGCTTCGGCCGCCCTGGTGAAGTGTCGCTCGCGTGCAACCGCGACAAAATACCGCAGATAACGAAGTTCCATATCTAAAACGTCTCAAACCAGCATGGTTTCTATATTGGAACTCTCTGCTGAATCGGGTCAACATTTATTTAACCTTTCTAAATAAAGTTGAAGAGGACGAGCATGATGGTGCATTCATCTGCCTGCGACTGTGAAGCCAGCTTGTGCGAGACCCTGCGCGGGTTCTCCGCCCAGCATCCTGACAGCGTGATCTATCAGACATCGCTAATGAGCGCCCTGCTAAGCGGCGTGTATGAAGGAGAGACCACCATCGCCGATCTGCTGGCACACGGTGATTTTGGTCTGGGCACCTTCAACGAGCTGGACGGCGAAATGATTGCCTTCAGCAGCCAGGTGTACCAGCTGCGCGCCGACGGCAGCGCCCGGGCCGCGAAGCCGGAGCAGAAAACGCCGTTCGCGGTGATGACCTGGTTCCAGCCGCAGTACCGTAAAACCTTCGACGCGCCGGTCAGCCGTCAGCAGATCCACGACGTCATCGACCAGCAGATCCCCTCCGATAACCTGTTCTGCGCGCTGCGCATTGACGGCAACTTCCGCCATGCCCACACCCGCACCGTACCGCGCCAGACGCCGCCGTACCGCGCGATGACCGACGTGCTGGACGACCAGCCGGTGTTCCGCTTTAACCAGCGCGAAGGGGTGCTGGTCGGGTTCCGCACGCCGCAGCATATGCAGGGGATCAACGTGGCGGGTTACCACGAACACTTCATCACCGACGACCGTCAGGGCGGGGGCCATCTGCTTGACTACCAGCTGGAGAGCGGCGTGCTCACCTTCGGTGAAATTCACAAGCTGATGATTGACCTGCCCGCCGACAGCGCCTTTTTACAGGCCAACCTTCACCCCAGCAATCTGGATGCGGCTATCCGTGCCGTCGAAAACTAACAGGAGAACTACCGTGAACAGTGAGAAACAGTCACGTCAGTGGGCGCACGGCGCCGATTTGGTTGTCGGCCAGCTGGAAGCGCAGGGCGTGAAGCAGGTGTTCGGGATCCCGGGGGCGAAAATCGACAAGGTCTTTGACTCTCTGCTGGACTCCTCCATTGAGATCATCCCGGTGCGTCACGAGGCGAACGCGGCGTTTATGGCGGCGGCGGTAGGGCGGTTGACCGGCAAGGCCGGGGTGGCGCTGGTCACTTCCGGGCCGGGCTGCTCGAATCTGATCACCGGCATTGCCACCGCCAACAGCGAAGGCGACCCGGTGGTGGCGCTGGGCGGGGCGGTGAAGCGGGCGGATAAAGCGAAGCTGGTGCACCAGAGCATGGACACCGTCGCCATGTTCAGCCCGGTCACCAAATACGCCGTGGAGGTGAGTGCGCCGGACGCGATTGCTGAGGTGGTATCGAATGCGTTTCGCGCCGCCGAGCACGGCAGGCCGGGGGGCGCGTTCGTCAGCCTGCCGCAGGACATTGTTGACCAGCCCGCCACGGGGGCGATTTTACCCGCCAGCGGTCCCGCGCTGATGGGCCCCGCACCAGAATCCGCTATCAACGATGTGGCGAAGCTTATCGAAAAGGCCAAAAACCCGGTCATCCTGCTGGGGCTGATGGCGAGCCAGCCCGCCAACAGCGCGGCGCTGCGCAAGCTGCTGGAGAAAAGCCGTATTCCGGTCACCAGCACCTATCAGGCCGCCGGGGCGGTGAACCAGGAACACTTCACCCGCTTCGCCGGACGCGTCGGTCTGTTTAATAACCAGGCGGGCGACAGGCTGCTCCATCTGGCGGACCTGATTATCTGCATCGGCTACAGCCCGGTGGAGTACGAGCCGTCCATGTGGAACAGCGGCGACGCCACGCTGGTGCACATCGACGTGCTGCCTGCCTATGAAGAACGTAACTACGTGCCGGATCTGGAGCTGGTGGGGGACATCGCCGAAACGCTGAACCTGCTCGCTAACCGGATCGACCACAAGCTGGAGCTGAGCCAGCGGGCCTCCGAAATTCTGGTCGATCGCCAGCATCAGCGCGATCTGCTCGATCGTCGCGGCGCCTCGCTTAATCAGTTCGCCCTGCATCCGCTGCGCATCGTGCGGGCCATGCAGGACATCGTGAATAACGACGTGACGCTCACCGTCGACATGGGCAGCTTCCACATCTGGATCGCCCGCTACCTCTACAGCTTCCGGGCGCGTCAGGTGATGATCTCCAACGGCCAGCAGACCATGGGCGTCGCGCTGCCGTGGGCCATTGGCGCGTGGCTGGTCAACCCGGGCCGCAAGGTGGTGTCGGTCTCCGGTGACGGCGGCTTCCTGCAGTCGAGCATGGAACTGGAAACCGCGGTGCGCCTCAACGCTAACGTGCTGCACATCATCTGGGTAGATAACGGCTACAACATGGTTGCCATTCAGGAAGAGAAAAAATACCAGCGTCTTTCCGGCGTCGAGTTCGGCCCGGTCGATTTCAAAGTCTATGCCGACGCCTTTGGCGCGAAAGGCTTTGCCGTGGAGAGCGCCGACGCGCTCGAACCCACGCTGCGCGCGGCGATGGATGTGGATGGCCCGGCCGTGGTGGCCATTCCCGTCGACTACAGCGATAACCCGCTGCTGATGGGCCAGCTCCATCTCAGCCAGATTTTGTGACTCAACATAAGGACAGAGAAATGCAAAAAGTTGCTCTCGTAACAGGCTCAGGCCAGGGGATTGGTAAAGCGATTGCGCTTCGCCTGGTGAAGGATGGCTTTGCCGTCGCCATCGCCGACTATAACGCGGAAACGGCCAGAGCCGTGGCCGATGAAATTATCCGTAACGGCGGTAACGCCGTCGCCGTGAAGGTAGACGTTTCTGACCGCGAGCAGGTATTTGCGGCGGTGGAGAAAGCCCGCACCGCGCTGGGCGGTTTCCACGTGATCGTCAATAACGCCGGGGTCGCGCCATCCACGCCAATCGAATCCATCACGCCGGAGATTGTCGATAAGGTCTACAACATCAACGTGAAAGGGGTGATCTGGGGGATCCAGGCCGCGATTGACGCGTTTCGTAAAGAAGGGCACGGCGGGAAAATCATCAACGCCTGCTCCCAGGCGGGCCACACCGGTAACCCGGAGCTGGCCGTCTACAGTTCCAGTAAATTCGCGGTGCGCGGCCTAACTCAGACCGCCGCGCGGGATCTTGCTCCGCTGGGGATCACCGTTAACGCCTACTGCCCGGGCATCGTGAAAACGCCGATGTGGGCGGAGATCGACCGTCAGTTCTCTGAGGCGGCGGGTAAACCGCTCGGCTACGGAACCGAGACTTTTGCCAAACGCATTACGCTTGGCCGCCTGTCCGAGCCGGAAGATGTCGCCGCCTGCGTCTCATACCTGGCAGGACCGGACTCTGACTACATGACAGGCCAGTCTCTGCTCATCGATGGTGGGATGGTGTTCAACTAAATTCTAATAAGCTCTGACATGAGTTTTCCCCTGCCCCCGTGCAGGGGCTTTTTTTTGTCTCCTCCGTCATTGTGCATTACACTGCGCGCTGCAAAACTTTAGTCATTACGATCTGACAGGCGGTAACAGCGATGAACGGTACAATCACAACGTGGTTTAAAGATAAAGGCTTTGGATTTATCAAAGATGAAAACGGCGACAACCGCTATTTTCATGTGATTAAGGTCGCGAACCCCGATCTGATTAAGAAAGATGCCGCGGTGACCTTCGAGCCTACCACCAACAACAAAGGCCTTTCCGCCTACGCGGTGAAGGTGATCCCCGAAAGCAAACATCTCTATATCGCAGGCGAGCGCGTAAAGCTCACCTCGATCAAATCCTTCGTGGTGTTCAACGAAGAAGAGCCCGTTGATACCAAAATCGACAAAGAGAACGCGGTGCTGTCGGTGGGCCTCCTGATGAACAGCATCAAGCCGAAATCCGATAAAAAGCCGGGCGAAATGCGCACGGTGAAGAAGCTGGCGATCACCACCTTCCAGAATACGACGCTGATCTTCACCGAAGATGAGATCGACATCGATGCCACGGTGAAGCTGCTGAAGTAATTGTTTGCCGGGTGGCGGCACGCCTTACCCGGCCTACGAAAAACCATCAACGCGGCACGAAACGTAGGCCCGGTAAGCGCAGCGCCACCGGGCACCGCCGCACGCACTTAACCCATCCTGTGCTCGCCCCGTAACATCGCCTCACGGTCAAACACCTTCTGGATCTTCCCGTGCGCCATCAATGCCGCCCGGTCGGACATATGGGCAATCACGTCCGCGTCGTGGCTCACCAGCAGATAGGTCATCTCATGCTCGGCCTTCAGGCGATTAAGCAGGTTCAGGATTTCCGCCTGCACCGACATATCCAGCGCCGAGGTCGGCTCGTCCAGCAGCAGTAGCTGCGGGCGCAGCAGCAGCGCGCGGGCAATGGCAACGCGCTGACGCTGGCCGCCGGAAAGCTGGTGCGGGTAGCGCCTGCCCGCGTCGGCGGAAAGCCCCACCTCATGCAGCGCATTGGCCACCTTTTCCGCGATCTGCGTCTCGCCGTGGATGCTTAACGGCTCCGACAGCGTGCGCGCTATGGTGTGATTCGGGTGCAGCGACGCCCACGGATCCTGAAACACCATCTGCACGTTGCGGCGAAGCTCGCCTTCAAAGCGTCGCCCTGGCGTTAACGCTTCTCCCAGTAGCGCAATACTGCCGCGCCACTCGCGCTGCAGCCCCGCCAGCACGCGCAGAATAGTCGATTTCCCGCAGCCGGATTCACCGATCAGGCTGAACGTCTCGCCTTTCTCAATGCTAAAGCTGGCGGCCGAAACCGCCGTTTTTTCCCCGAAGGTGACCTGCACCTGGTTAACCTCAACGATCGCCATCGCTGGCCTCCTTCCACGGCTGCGAACGGTCGAGCGTCGGCAGCATCTGCCTATAGGTATAGGCGTCTGGACGACAGGTCCACAGGGTGCGCGTGTACGGATGCGTCGCCTGCGGGAGCCGGCTTGCCGCCATCTCATCGACCTTTTCACCCTGATACATTACCAGCACACGGTCGCAGTGCTCCGCCACCAGCGGCAGATCGTGGCTGATGAGCAGCATCGCCATCTGGCGTTCTTCGCACTGCTGCACGAGCAGCTCGAGGATCTGGTTGCGCAGGCGGGCGTCCAGCGCGGAGGTCGGTTCGTCGGCAATCAGCACCTGCGGGTTGTTGAGCAGCGCCATCGCAATCATCACCCGCTGGCCCATGCCTCCGGAAAGTTCGCCGGGATAGCGTGACAGCACGTTCTCGCTCAGCCCGACGGCGCGGAGGATGTCGTGAATACGCGCCGTACGCTCCGGACGCGGCAGACGCTGATGCAGCGTGAGCGCCTCATCAAGCTGGGCGGCGACGCTTTTGACGGGGTTAAGGGCGTAGCGCGGGTCCTGCAGGACCATCGCAATGCCGTTGCCGCGCAGCGCCTGCCAGCGACGGGCGTTCAGGGTCAGCAGATCGTTGCCCAGCACGTTAAGCCGGTTGGCGCTTACGATACCGGGTTTACGCACCAGACCCATCAGGGCGCGGGCGGTCATGGACTTGCCGGAGCCGGATTCCCCCACCAGCGCCAGCCGCTCGTTGCCAAGCGTAAAGCTCAGGTTGTTGACCACGCGTGCGGCGGGGTAGTCGATATTCAGCGCATCGACGATGACGCGGTGTTCAGTCATGCTGTGGCTCCAGTACGTCGCGCAGGCCATCGCCCAGCAGGTTAAACGCCAGGCTGGCAAACAGAATCGCTCCGCCCGGAATAGCGGCAATCCACCACTGGTCGAAAATGACCTGCATGCCGTCGGCAATCATCGCGCCCCATTCGGCCATGGGCGGCCGTGCGCCAAGGCCGAGGAAGCCGAGACCAGCGGCGGCCAGAATAATCCCCGCCAGATCCAGCGCCAGCCGCACAATCGCGGACGGCAGGCACAGGGGCAGAATATGGCCGACCAGCAGGCGCGGGCCGCGGATCCCCATCATCTCTGCGGCGGCCAGGTAATCGCTGTGGCGCAGACGCTGAATCTCGCTCCGGGCCTGACGCGCATAGGCGGGCCAGGTGGTTAAGGCCAGCGCCAGCGCGCCGTTGACCAGCCCCGGGCCGAGCATCGCCACAAACGCGAAGGCGAGGATCAGGCGCGGCATCGACATCACCACGTCGGTAAAGCGCATCAGGACTCGCTCCAGCCAGCCGCCGTAGTAGCCGGACAGGATCCCCACCAGCAGCCCGGCGGGCAGGGTGATAACGGTGACTAATGCCACCAGCCCGAGCGCCGGACGGGTGCCGTAAATCAGGCGCGAGAGCAGATCGCGCCCGTAGCTGTCGGTGCCCAGCCAGTGCTGGTCGTTCGGTGCCTGCAGGCGCGCGGCGGCGTCCTGCCAGTTCGGATCCACCGGTGCCAGCCAGGGCGCGAACAGGGCAATAAACACCAGCAGCGCGAGGGCAATCAGCCCGCAAACGGCGGCAGGGGAGCGGCGCAGGCGGCGTAAGAAGAGATAAAACGGCATCAGCGCATCCTGGGATCGGTCGCCCGCACAAGCAGGTCGGTAAGGTTATTGATCAGCACAAAGCAGACGCCGATCAGCAGCGTGCCGCCCATGACCGCGGTGGTGTCTCCGGCGAACAGGGCGGTGGTGAGATAGCGTCCGATGCCCGGCCACGAGAAGACGGTTTCGGTTAATACCGCACCTTCCAGCATGCTGGTATAGGCCAGGGCGATCACCGTCAGCAGGGTGCTGCGAATGTTCGGCAGCACGTGGCGCAGCAGAATGGCCATCTCCCCGGCACCCTTGGCGCGGGCAAGCAGGATGTACTCCTTGTTCATTTCGCCGAGGCAGGCGGAGCGGGTCAGGCGGGTTATGCTCGCCAGCGAGTAATAGGCCAGCAGCACCACCGGCAGCACCAGGTGGCTGATGGCGTTGCGAAACGCCTCGCGATCGCCGGAAAGCCAGGTATCTATCAGCGCAAAGCCGGTGCGCGGCTCGACGGTAAACTGCCAGATGTCGTCCAGCCTGCCGGGGCCCGCGCTCCACTGCAGCTTCGCGTAGAACAGAGCCAGCATCAGCAGGCCGAGCCAGAAAATCGGCACCGAGTTGCCGAGCAGGGTGAGCGTTCTGATCGCTAAGTCCACTGGCGAACCGGCGTAGCGGGCGCACAGCACACCCGCAATCACGCCGAGTATCGTGCCGATAATTAGCGCCAGCGTTGCCAGCTCCAGCGTGGCGGGGAAGGCGTGCAGCAGATCCTGCAGCACCGGCTGCCCGGTGGCGCTGGCGGTGCCTAAATCCCCGTGGGCAAGGTTTTGCAGGTAGTGCCAGAACTGCACGGGCAGGGGACGATCCAGCCCGAGCTGGTGGCGAACCTGATCGTACGTCGACTGGCTGGCGTGATCCCCGACGATCTGCAGCACGCGATCGACCGGTGAAAACGCCGAGAGCGCAAACGTGACGAGCAGCAGCCCGAAGAGCGTGAGCAGCAGGGTCAGCAGGCTCTGAAGCACGCGGGTGGAAAGATGTGGCATGGGAAATCTCTTCATGCCGGGTGCGGCTTGGCCTTACCCGGCCTACAAAAACCGAGAACACAGGCCGGGTCAGCGCAGCGCCACCCGGCAACAAGGGCTATTTCGTGACGCGATCGTACCAGACCATATCCGCGTTCAGCCCCTGCTGATACCCCTTCACGTTATCGCGCACCACGATCTGGGTTTTGCCCTGATCGACGAACACGTACGGCGAGCTCTGCTGCAGCTGTTCCTGCATTTTCTTGTACAGATCCAGACGCTTCGCCGGATCCGGCTCGGCAACCGCCGCCAGCGTGGCCTTGTTCAGCTCCGGGATTTTCCAGCCGTTCAGTCCGGCCACGGTGCTGGACTTCCCGTCGTTCCACGCGAAGGCGCTGGCGTTGGAGTGCGCGTCGAAGTAGTCCGGGATCCACAGACGGATCGCCGCCTGATGCTGCTTCGCGCGCACACGGGCATAGACCTGGCTCCCGGCGGCAGGCAGCAGATCCACCTTCACGCCACCCTGCGCAAAGCTCGCCTGCATCGACTGGGCGATGGTGATAAACGGCGGCTTGTTCTCCACGTCCAGCGTGAAGTGCGCGTCCTTAATGCCCGCTTTGGCGAGGATTGCCTTCGCTTTTGCCGGATCAAATTTAAACGGATTGTCTTCCAGCGCGCCCGGCAGGCCGACCGGCAGGAAGCTCTGGTGAACAAAATACTGGCCTTTCAGCAGGTTCTTCGTGATGCCGTCATAGTCGACCAGCCAGCGCGACGCTTCCCAGAACGCCGGGTTGTTCAGCAGCGGATTGGCGCTGTTGCCGGTGTTAAACACCAGGTAATTCTGCTCGGCGGACGGAATGCTCAGCACCTTCACGCCCGGCTTGCCGTCCAGGGCGCTAATCTGGTCTGCACCCAGATCGCGCGCCACGTCCGCATCCCCCTGCTGGATCAGCAGGCGGCGTGAAGCGGGGTCGGGGACGTTCTTAATGATGATGCTTTTGAGCTTCGGCGCGCCGCCGGGCGCGGCGTCGTTAGCTTCCAGCACGATGGCCTGATGCGGCTGGTAGACGCGCATTTTGAACGCGCCGCTGCCCGCCGAGTGCATTTTCAGCCACGCGTTACCGAAGTCGTTATCCTTGACGTTTGCGGCGACCTCTTTTTCATCGACGATAGAGGCAATCGGCGTGGAGAGAATATTCAGCGCCACCGACGGGCTGACGTCCGCCGTCCAGTGAAGCTGGAGGGTATGATCGTCCACCTTTTTCAGCTGGCTGGCGATGTTGCTCGCGTCCCAGCCCAGCACGTTGAGGATAAAGGCCGGGGATTTGTTCAGCGTCACGGCGCGGGTATAAGAGAAGATCACGTCTTCCGGGCGCAGCGGGTTGCCGGAGGCGAATGTCGCATCGGGTTTAAGCTTGATGGTCAGGGTTTTTGCTGCCGCGTCCGCTTCCCAGCTTTCTGCCAGAATCGGCGTGATTTTTTCCGGATTATCGCGGTCCGGCTGTACCAGACGCTGGTACAGGCTCGGCACGGTCTGGATGCTGGAGAGCTCGTTGGCTTCGGCCGGGTCGAGGCTCACGATATCATCAAGCCCCTGGGCAACCACCAGCGTGTTGGGCGGCGTAGCGGCGTGGGCGGCGCCTGAGAGCGCAGCCAGCACCAGTAACGGCAACAGTTTTTTTGTCATAGCGATCCCTGAGAAGAATATATTGTGATTGTTTTATGCTCCGCTACGTTAGGGCGACTGTGACATTCCACAAAGTCGAAATTCAGCTTTAGTTATGCCTTCCGGGAATATCGCATGCGCTCGGGCTATTAAAACACGCTGCTTTTCGCCTGCTTTTTAACCTGCTATAACAAATGCCTTACCTTTCAGGGAGTCATCGCCGTGCCCGAAATCAATCAACATGGTCAAACCGTTAACGATATCGTTCCCGACTGGAAAGGCGCGCGCGCGTTGACCCGCACGCCGCTGTTCGGCCAGTATTGTCGCCTGGAGCCGCTGGACGCCGATCGCCACGCGGCCGATCTCTATGAGGCCTACGCGCTGGGCGACGACAGCGACTGGACGTGGCTTGCCAGCACGCAGCCCACGAGCGTGGAAGCCACCGCGCACTGGATCATGGCGAAGGTCATGGACGATGAGCTGGTGCCGTTTGCCGTCATTGACTTACGCAACGAACGGGCGGTGGGGCTGGTGAGCTATATGGCCAACGAGCGGCTGCTGGGGTCGGTGGAAATTGGTCACGTCACCTGGTCGCGCAAAATGAAAGGTTCCCGCATCGGCACCGAAACGGTGTGGCTGCTGCTGAAAAATGCGTTTGAGCACGGCTACCGGCGCCTCGAGTGGAAGTGCGATTCCATGAACGTGGCGTCGCGCAGGGCGGCGGAGCGGCTGGGGTTTGTCTGGGAGGGACGCCTGCGCCAGAAGCTGGTGCGTAAGGGGCGCAACCGCGACAGCGATATGCTTTCTATTATTGACGGCGAATGGCCGCAAAGAGACGCGGAGCTGCGCGCCTGGCTGGCGGCAGAGAATTTTGACGAGGAAGGGCGGCAGATAAAGCGGCTTGAGGCGTTTCGGTTATAAGTTTTTTATGTAGGGTACAGCGTAAACGCGCGGTTAATCCGCGGAAATCGCGATTTCAATCAGGTTGGTTTTTCCTGACTGCAGGCCGCGCGTTACCGCTTCGGCGATATCCGCAGCCTCGGTCACCCGGCAGCAGTGGACGCCCATGGCGGTGGCCAGCGACTGAAAATCGATATGCGGGTTCACCAGGTCCATCCCGATAAAACGCCCCAGCCGCGTTGAGCTGTAGTCAGCCTGGCTCTTCATAAAGTTTTTCAGGATGTTGTACCCCCTGTTATTCATGACGATAAAGGTGACCGGCAGATTTTCGTGTGCCGCCGTCCAGAGCGCCTGCGGCGAGTAGAGGGAGGCTCCGTCTCCAACTAAACACACTACCGGCTCGCGGCCCAGCCCCAGCGAGTGACCTACTGCTGCGGGCATCCCCCAGCCCAGTCCGCCGCCGCGCATAAAGTAGTAGCGCTGGTGCTGCTGGTCAGAGATGAACCGGCGGACATGCCTGGCGGTTGCTATCGCCTCATCCACGATGGTGGTACCCGCCGGAATGGATCGGATGACTTCCCAGGCTGCGACCATCGGCGAAAGGGCCGGGCGTAGCCGCTCGGCGGCCAGACGTTCTTCCTGCTGCTGCCACTCCTTCTCTCGTTCGTCGCGGGCCGTAACCAGCAGCCGCTGGTGGGCCAGCGTGCTGGCGATCAGGCGCTGCTTAAGCTTTGGCAGTAGTTCGTGCAGGGACAGTTTGATATCCCCCATCACCGAAAGGCGAGTGGCATAGGTGCGGCCAAGCTCGTGCATATCCGCCGAGAGCTGGTACACCGCGCAGGTCGCCGGAATAGCCTCGCCCTCGCTGTACAAAATGGTGATCAGGCTTCTGCCGCCGATGATAAACACGGCATCGTAGGCATTGATGATGCTGGCGATTTCGCTGGCGGTGGTGGGCATATTGCCCCGCCAGAGCGCGTGCTGAGTGGGAAAAGGCAAATTCAGCGGCCAGGAGGAGCCGTAGACGTGGGCGCTTAGCGCTTCCGCCAGCTCGACAATCTCCTGCGTCGAGCCGCTGGAGTGCACCTCATCGCCCGCCACAATCATGATCCTGCCCGGCGCGATCTCGCTGAGCGCCTCCGCCAGCTCGTCCAGCGAGCCCGCCACGGTGTGGTAGTTCACTCTCGACGCCGTCTGTATCCCGGCATCGCTCAGCTCTTCCATCACGTTCATCGGCAGGGAGAGCAGCACCGGGCCGCCAGGAGGATAGCTGGCAGCGTGAAACGCGCGGCGCACCAGCACCGGGAGCTGGTCGGCGCTGGTGACCTCCTGCGCCCACTTCATGACCGGGGAGCCAATGGAAACAATATCGTCATACAGCAGCGGGTCGCGGACGTAGTGCCGCGTATCCTGCTGTCCAACGGTCACCACCAGCGGGGTTTTCATGATCCGCGAATTAATGAGATTCCCCATGCCGTGCCCCAAGCCGCTCGCGGTATGCAAATTGATAAAGCCCGTTTTGCCGGAGGCTTTCGCGTAGCCGTCGGCAATCGCCACCACGGTGCTCTCCTGAAGCGCCAGAATATAGTGAATATTTTCATGGCGAAGCAGGGCATCAATCAGAGGAAGCTCGGTGGTACCGGGGTTGCCAAAAATATATTCCACGCCTTCACTCTCCAGCACTTCAAGAAGAATATCGGCACCCGTTCGCATATTGAGATCTGATAAGGACGTTAATGATTTAATCATACTGACACCTCATTCAGCATTATTTAACGCAGGCTAAAATTCTTCCTGCGTTGGACGCACAACAATTTCATTAATATCAACGTCGCCAGGCTGTTCTATGGCAAATAAAACCGCGCGGGCAATTGCGTCAGCCGGAATAGCCTGCTTATAAAACTCATGGAGAAATTTTTTACTCTCTTCGTCAGAGCTGCCGAATTGCAGTTCGCTTTCGACGGCGCCGGGCGAAATAAGCGTCGTGCGGATAGTTTTACCCGCCTCCTGACGTAAGCCTTCACTCAGCGCGCGGACGGCGAATTTTGTGGCGCTGTACACCACGCCGCCAGGTGCCAGCACCTTGATGCCCGCGACGGAGGCAACGTTAATAAAATGCCCGCTGCCCTGACGCTGGAACACCGGCCACGCGGCCGCGATGCCGTACAGCACCCCTTTCAGATTGGTGTCAATCATCTTGTCCCATTCATCGGTTTTCAGCTCGCTCAAGGGGGCGATAGCCATAAAGCCCGCGTTGTTGATTAGCACATCCACGCGCTGGTAGGCGGCAACGGCAGCGTCAATGGCGCGCTGAACCTCCTCCTGACGGGTCACGTCGGCCTTCACGGCTATCGCCTTGCCGCCTTGCTGAATAATCTGATCCACCAGGGCATTAATTCTGTCCAGACGGCGCGCCACCAGCACCAGCGAAAACGCGTTATTCGCTAAATGGAGGGCAATCGCCTGACCAATACCGCTGCTGGCACCGGTAATGACAACAACCTTGTTTGCACTATTATTCATGATCTTATCTCGCTATTGAGTGATGCAAAAAATAAAAGGCAGAGAAGCATATAATGAATAATGAGAAATTCATTAATGCGGTTTTTTGATATATTGTGTATCGGAAATAAAATGATGTTCGTTTAAAACTTAATGGAGTACGCAAGAGTCTGTCAATGTCGTTTTTTAATAATTAAATTAATTACAGGCTTAATATTTAATTCTTATAGGTAACCGAGAATAGTATATAAATGAAATGGGGTCACGATAGCGGCCCTGCGAACAGGGCCTGAGAATTACAATTTGCCACTGTAAAGCACCGGGCCTGTGGGGAGTCCAGTGGGCGATCCGCCCGCTGGTTCAAGGCTTATGGCTATCGTGGCGTCAGGAGGGAGCGTTGTGTTCCTGAGGGTGACGCGTGTCGGTATGTCGTTATGCAGCAGCCCCATGGAGACCGGCGCCTGCCCGCCTGGGATCAGCCAAAGCTGGAGGCTGTGTTGCGCCGCGACGGCCGTCGGCCGAAGAGGGGCAATGCTCAAGTGCTGGCGGCTGGCATCCGCGCTGACGACCCATTCCCCGTGCTGTTGGGCATCGTTGAGGACGATCAGCGGAACGAGTTCCGGTGTACGGGTGGCATACCAGGCAACGACCGACAGGGCGGCGAGGGAGGCCGCAACCATCCAGCCGACATAAGGCCGACTTTGGCGTAAAGGCTTTTTGGGCGGCAGGTCGAGGGTGATTCTTTTCCACACCGTCTCGGGTGGAGGGACGGGCACAAGATGACTATCCAGCGTGCTGAACATTTTCTGCCAGTACGCGACGCGGGCGGCCAGAGCCGGTTCACGGAGGACCCTTTTCTGGAACTGAAGCCGTGCTCCTCCCCGCAGCGTGCCGAGGGCATACTCTGCTGCCAGCATGTCGTCGCGTTTTTCTGCGTCATTCATAGCCCCACGCACTCCCGAAGATGATCCATTGCCCGACGTATCCAGCTTTTCACCGAGCCTACAGGCTGCTGGAGCCAGTCGGCAATGTCGCTGTGAGACATTCCCTGATAGTAGGCGAGCGTAATGCTCTGGCGCTGCTCGCTGCTCAAATGTTCGAGACAATGCCTGAGCCGTTCTGCCTGTGCATCGTCGTGCCAGTTATTCTGCTCATCGCTTTCGCTCAGCAGAATATCTTCCGAATACGACTCTTCACGGGCTGCAGCCCGGGTTTGCCCGCTGCGCAGCCAGTCAATACAGCGGTTGCGAACAATATGCGTAAGCCAGGTCATCGGGGAGCTCAGGGTAGCGTTATAGGTTTCGGCTTTACTCCAGACGGTGACAAAACAGTCGTGAAGGATCTCTTCTGCCCAGGCGCGGTCGCGCAGCATGCGCAGCGCAACGGCAAACAGGTGAGGCGACGTGAGTCGGTAAAGTTGTTCAAATGCGCGGCGATCGCCGTTAGCGATCGCCTGCATTAATTTCAGCTGCTGTTCAGCCAGCGCGTTATCCATGTTTTTCCCGGAAGGCAACGTCACACTTCCGAAGTATAGACAACTACTTAGGCATCAGGACGGTATCAATCACATCGATCACGCCATTTTTCTGATGGACGTCGTAGGTGCTGATGTTCGCCACGTTACCTTTACCGTCCTTGAGCTGAATATTGTGCGGGCCGTTACTCATGATCCACAGCGGTTGACCGTTAACGGTCTTCAGCTCCGCGTGGCCGCCGCCCTGTTTAATTTTCTGCTCCAGCGCTTTCATATCGTAATTACCGGCGACCACGTGATAGGTCAGAATGCTGGTGAGCGTGGCTTTGTTTTCGGGTTTGACCAGGTTCTCGACCGTGCCGGCAGGCAATTTCGCAAACGCCGCATCGGTCGGCGCAAAGACGGTTAAGGGCCCTTTGCTCTGAAGCGTATCCACCAGCCCGGCCGCTTTGACGGCGGCCACCAGCGTAGTGTGATCTTTCGAGTTCACGGCGTTTTCAACAATATTTTTGCTCGGGAACATCGCCGCTCCGCCCACCATCACGGTGTCTGACGTCATGGCTGCTGATGCGCCTGCACAGAAGAGTATCGCGCTGGATACGAATGCAACACTGAGTAGCTTTTTCATCATTTATCCTCGGATTAAGGAGCAAAGGCGTTGCTCACATACTCATATACGAGGGGCGGGGGGAAACTGGATGCAGGGAAATGAAAATAAATTTGTGGCGGGGAAGTGAATTCCCTCTCCCCGGTGGGGAGAGGGCAAATGACTTAGCGTCTCACCGGTGCCCCGTTCGCCACATAATACGCCGCCGTGCTCTTCGCCAGCGGCTCGCGACCGCGAATGGCATCGGCAATCTTCTCGCCAATCATTATGGTGGTGGCGTTCAGGTTGCCGGTGATGATCTGCGGCATAATCGACGCATCCACCACGCGCAGCCCTTCCAGCCCGTGAACGCGGCCTTCGCCGTCGACCACCGCCATCTCGTCGTAACCCATCTTGCAGGTGCCGCACGGGTGGAACGCCGTTTCCGCGTGGTTGCGCACGAATTCGTCCAGCTGCTCGTCGGTCTGGCAGTCAATACCCGGACTGATTTCACGGCCGCGGTACTTGTCCAGCGCGGGCTGGTGCATGATCTCGCGGGTGATGCGGATCGCGTCGCGAAACTCCTGCCAGTCCTGCTCGTGGGACATATAGTTGAACAGGATCGCCGGATGCTGGTGCGGATCGCGCGACTGGATGCGCACGTGTCCACGGCTCGGCGAGCGCATGGAGCCGACGTGGCACTGGAAGCCATGTTCTTTCACCGCGTTCGAGCCGTTGTAGTTAATCGCCACCGGCAGGAAGTGGTACTGAATGTTTGGCCACTCAAACTCCTCGCGGCTGCGGATAAACCCGCCCGCTTCGAAGTGGTTGCTCGCACCTATGCCGGTGCCGCCAAACAGCCACTCCGCGCCAATCTTCGGCTGGTTCCACCACTGCAGGGCAGGGTAGAGGGAGACCGGCTCTTTACATTCGTACTGGAGGTACATCTCCAGGTGATCCTGCAGGTTTTCCCCCACGCCGGGCAGATCGTGCACCAGCGGGATATCAAACTGCTTCAGCAGGTCAGCGTTGCCCACGCCGGAGCGCTGGAGGATCTGCGGGGAGGCAATCGCCCCGGCGCTCAGCAGCACTTCTTTTTTTGCCGTCGCTTTGGAGGGGATGGTGCTTTCACCCTCCAGCCACTCGACGCCCACCGCGCGCTTGCCCTCAAAGAGGATGCGATCGGTCATGGCGTGGGTGCGGATGGTCAGGTTCGGACGCGGTTTCGCCTGATCCAGATAGCCGCGCGCGGTGCTGGCGCGTCGGCCCTGCGGCGTGACCGTGCGGTCCATCGGGCCGAAGCCCTCCTGCTGATAGCCGTTGAGATCGTCGGTGCGCGGATAGCCCGCCTGCACGCCCGCCTCCACCATCGCCTCAAACAGCGGGTTCACGCCCGGTTTCGAGGTGGTAACGCTCACCGGACCGTCGCCGCCGTGGTAGTCGTTCGGCCCCACGTCGCGCGTCTCTGCCTTGCGGTAATAGGGCAGGCAGTTGAGGTAGCTCCAGTGCTCCAGGCCCGGCTCTTTCGCCCAGTGGTCGAGGTCCATCGCGTTACCGCGGATGTAGCACATGCCGTTGATCAATGACGAGCCGCCCAGCCCTTTGCCGCGTCCGCACTCCATGCGGCGCTTGTTCATGAAGGGTTCTGGCTCGGTTTCGTACGCCCAGTTGTAGCGCTTGCCCTGCAGCGGGAACGCCAGCGCGGCGGGCATCTGGGTGCGGAAGTCAAATCGGTAATCCGGTCCGCCTGCTTCAAGCAGCAGGACGGTGGTGTTCGGATCTTCAGTCAGTCGTGTAGCCAGCACGTTGCCGGCAGAGCCGGCCCCGATAATGATGTAGTCAAATTGCAAATAAACCTCCCGGTTAAAATATGGACTGGAATTTACCCATCTCAACCTGGATGGACTTCACCTGGGTGTAACTCTGCAGCGTCATCACGCCGTTCTCGCGGCCAATGCCGGAGTGTTTGTAGCCGCCAACCGGCATTTCCGCCGGGGATTCCCCCCAGCTGTTGATCCAGCAGATGCCGGCTTCCAGCTGGTGGATAATTCGGTGAGCGCGGTTGAGGTTGGGCGTCACCACGCCGGCGGCGAGGCCGTATTCGGTGGCGTTGGCGCGGCGAATGACCTCCGCTTCGTCGGCATAGCTGAGGATCGACATCACCGGGCCGAAGATCTCTTCGCGCACGATGGTCATCTCGTCGCTGCAATCGGTAAACACCGTCGGGGCGACCCACGCGCCGTTATCGAAACCGTCGCCTTTCAGCGCCTCGCCGCCGCACAGCAGGCGCGCGCCTTCGCGTTTGCCGCTCTCGATATAGCGCAGAACGTTGTCGCGATGGGGGAAGCTGACCAGCGGGCCGAAGTTGGTGTCATCGGCAAACAGATCGCCGGGGCGGATGCGGGCCACCCGCTCGAGGATCTTGTGCTCGAATTCCGCCTTCTGTTTCGCCGGGACAAACACCCGGGTGCCGTTGGTGCACACCTGACCGGAGCTGTAGAAGTTGGCCATCATGGCAATATCGGCGGCGAGGTCGAGGTCGGCATCATCGGCGATAATCAGCGGCGATTTGCCGCCCAGCTCCATGGTGACCTCTTTCAGTGATGAAGCGGCCGAGTTGGCCATCACTTTTTTGCCGCTGGCGACGCCGCCGGTGAAGGAGATTTTGGCGATGTCCGGATGCTCGGTCAGATACTGGCCGGTTTCCGCGCCGATCCCTGGCAGGACGTTAAACACCCCGTCCGGCAGGCCCGCTTCGCTGTAAATTTCCGCCAGCTTGAGGGCGGTCAGCGGGGTGACTTCGCTCGGTTTGAAAATCATCGCATTGCCAGCGGCCAGCGCTGGCGCCGATTTCCACAGGGCGATCTGGATCGGGTAGTTCCACGCGCCGATCCCGGCTACCACCCCCAGCGGTTCGCGACGGGTGTAGACGAAGGAACTGTCGCGCAGCGGGATCTGGCTGCCTTCCAGCGCCGGGATCAATCCGGCGTAATATTCCAGCACGTCGGCGCCGGTGACGATATCAACGGCGGCGGTTTCGCTGAGGGGTTTCCCGGTATCCAGGGTCTCCAGTCGCGCCAGCTCGTCGTTGCGCTGGCGCAGAAGGTCGACGGCGCGACGCAGGATACGCGAGCGTTCCATGGCGGTCATCGCCGCCCAGATTTTTTGCCCACGCTGTGCGCTCTCGACGGCGCGGTCGACATCCTCGCGTCCGGCAGCCTGAACGGTCGCCAGCACCTCGCCAGTGGCAGGGTTGATGGTCTCGAAGGTGCGACCGCTGGTGGCCGATGTATAACCACCATTAATATAAAGCTGCTGTTCTGCCATTCGGGACATAACGCCTCCTCGGTTATGGGTTCGGTAAATGCTGACGAATAAAGTGGCTGGTCAGCGACTGCGCCAGCGTTTTATCCAGCGGTTTGCCGCTGAGCGCCGCCCGCAGCCACAGGCCGTCTATCAGCGCCGCCAGCCCGTAGCCGGCCTCCTGCGCCTGCTCGCGCGGCAGCTCGCGGCGGAATTCGTACACCAGATTCGACAGCAGGCGACGGCTGCTGACCTGCTGTAACCGATAAAGCATCGGCTGGTGCATGCTGCTGGCCCAAAAGGCCAGCCAGGCCTTCATCGCCGCGCTGCTGATCTGCGTCTCATCAAAGTTGCCGCCGACAATCGCCTGCAGGCGCTGGCTGGCGCTGCCGTCCGGCAGAGCGTGCAGACGGTTGAGCACCGCGTCGCGCAGCTGGCTGGTGATGTCGCGCATGGTCGCCTCCAGCAGACCATTTTTGTCTTTGAAATAGTGACTGATGATCCCCGTCGATACGCCCGCCCGCCGGGCAATCTGCGCGATGGTCGCGTCGTGCATTCCGACTTCATTTATTGCGTCCAGCGTGGCGTCGATCAGCTGCCTGCGCCGGATCGGCTGCATCCCCAGTTTGGGCATTTTTGCCACTCCATTCATCAGCGTTGGTTAACTATTAAAGCGGTTTTTGATTGGACGTTCAATATAAAATGTGTCTTAATTGTTGCGGATTTGGATTTTAATAGTTACAAAAACAGTGAGGATACTGGATGACAGACCTTTCACAGGACAGAGAAAAAGACAAAATCAACCCGGTCGTTTTTTATACGTCCGCCGGGCTGATTTTGTTGTTTTCCCTGACAACGATCTTCTTTCGCGATTTTTCTGCCGAGTGGATTGGGCGCACCCTGAACTGGGTATCGAAGACCTTCGGCTGGTACTACCTGCTGGCGGCCACGCTCTACATCGTCTTTGTGGTCTGCATTGCCTGCTCGCGCTTCGGCTCCGTGAAGCTCGGTCCCGAGCAGTCCAAGCCCGAGTTCAGCCTGCTGAGCTGGGCCGCGATGCTGTTTGCCGCGGGCATCGGCATTGACCTGATGTTCTTCTCCGTGGCGGAACCGGTCACGCAGTATATGCAGCCGCCGGAAGGGGCAGGGCAGACGATGGAGGCCGCGCGCCAGGCGATGGTCTGGACGCTGTTCCACTACGGCCTGACCGGCTGGTCAATGTACGCCCTGATGGGCATGGCGCTGGGATACTTTAGCTATCGTTATAATTTGCCCCTCACCATTCGCTCCGCGCTGTACCCGATTTTCGGTAAAAAGATTAACGGCCCGATTGGCCACAGCGTCGATATCGCGGCTGTGATCGGCACCATCTTCGGTATTGCGACCACGCTCGGGATTGGCGTGGTGCAGCTCAACTACGGGCTGAGCGTGCTGTTTGATATTCCGGATTCGATGGCGGCGAAAGCGGCGCTGATTGCGCTCTCCGTCATTATTGCCACCATTTCGGTGACGTCGGGCGTCGATAAAGGCATCCGCGTGCTCTCCGAACTGAACGTGGCGCTGGCGCTGGGCCTCATCCTGTTCGTGCTGTTTATGGGCGACACCTCGTTCCTGCTCAATGCCTTAGTGCTGAACGTGGGCGACTACGTGAACCGCTTTATGGGCATGACGCTGAACAGCTTCGCCTTTGACCGTCCGGTGGAGTGGATGAACAACTGGACCCTGTTCTTCTGGGCGTGGTGGGTCGCATGGTCGCCGTTTGTCGGCCTGTTCCTGGCGCGTATTTCGCGCGGGCGCACCATCCGCCAGTTTGTGATGGGCACGCTGATTATCCCGTTCACCTTTACCCTGCTGTGGCTGTCGGTGTTCGGCAACAGCGCGCTGCATGAGATTATCCACGGCAACGCGACCTTTGCACAGGAAGCGATGGCGCACCCGGAGCGCGGCTTCTACAGCCTGCTGGCGCAGTACCCGGCGTTCACCTTTAGCGCCTCCGTGGCGACCATTACCGGCCTGCTGTTCTACGTCACCTCGGCGGATTCCGGCGCGCTGGTGCTGGGTAACTTCACCTCGAAGCTGAAGGACATCAACAGCGATGCGCCGAACTGGCTGCGCATCTTCTGGTCGGTCGCCATCGGCCTGCTGACGCTCGGCATGCTGATGACCAACGGCATCTCGGCGCTACAGAACACCACGGTGATCATGGGGCTGCCGTTCAGCTTCGTCATCTTCTTTGTGATGGCCGGGCTGTATAAATCGCTCAAGGTGGAAGATTACCGCCGCGTCAGCGCCAGCCGCGATACCGCACCGCGTCCGATGGGGGCGCAGGACAGGCTGAGCTGGAAGAAACGCCTGTCGCGCCTGATGAACTACCCGGGCACGCGCTACACCAAACAGATGATGGAGACGGTCTGCTTCCCGGCAATGGAAGAGGTGGCGCAGGAGCTGAAGCTGCGTGGCGCCTACGTGGAGCTGAAAAATCTGCCGCCGGAGGAGGGTGAAACCCTGGGGCACCTGGATCTGCTGGTGCACATGGGCGACGAGCAGAACTTTGTCTACCAGATCTGGCCGCAGCAGTACTCGGTCCCCGGCTTTACCTACCGGGCGCGCAGCGGGAAATCGACCTACTACCGGCTGGAGACCTTCCTGCTTGAAGGAAGCCAGGGGAATGATTTGATGGACTACAGCAAGGAGCAGGTGATTACGGACATTCTGGACCAGTATGAACGGCACCTGAACTTTATCCATCTGCACAGGGAAGCGCCGGGGAATAGCGTGATGTTCCCGGATGTTTGAACCTTGAAGTGAAGAACGTAAAAAGGCATCGCCGCTGCCTTCATGCCGGGTGGCGGCGATGCCTTACCCGGCCTACAAAACCGGTTTACCATAGGCCTGATAAGCGAAGCGCCATCAGGCGTTAAATGTACTTTGGGACTGAAAGGCAATATTTCCTTTATTTATATTCACCATTCTGTTTTTCTTTCTGCGCAGGTTTCATCCATGCATCATCATAAATAATATTGCCTTTAACATAGTTCCATTGAATGCCACGAAATCGCAGGCCTACTACTTCATGCATGTTAGGGGCAGAACTGCCTGGATAGTATACATGCGTAAAATCTAAAGATGAGATTACCACGCTATCAAGCGTGATGGTGTAGATCTCTCTTTCTGCTCCCGCTTCAATAATTTCATAATATTTAATAATGGCTTTTTGCAGGCGTCTTCCTTCGCAAGCGACAACGGCAAGGTAAGGACTTACCTTATCTAATTGCTTATGCAGCGTAACCGGGCCATGCTGTCGTGTTCCGGTCATATTTCCGGTATGACTATCGACGGCTTGTTTTACACCATAGCTGCTGTTCATGATTTCGATAGCACCTTCTCTACCTGGCATCATACATTCGCCCTGTACGAGCATTCCGTTCTCGTCGTAGAGAAATAGGTAAGCGGGTAGTGACATTATCGTTCTCCTAAATTTATTAGCTTGCCATTTTTATCGATATCGAACTGATGTACATATTCTTTGCCATTTAAGCCGTAGTGAATTACGTAAGTATGTTCATTCTCCCATTTAATATTCATACAGGTATCAGGATAGGAAAGGTTTAAATCACCGTATCCGGAACCCGCCATTATGCTTATCTGATGGGATTTGCTTGAATATATTGTATAATACTTCAATATGTCATTCTTATTTATGCTGAAACAAATATGATTGCCATTAATAAAAGTTAGTCGTGTTTTTGGGGCTCGTTTACCACCGGGGCAACCGGTAATTGAAATACACATAGCTATAATGAATAGCAGTTTTTTCATCCGGGAAATCCTTTTAAGGCTGTTTGGTATTTACTCAGGAGATGATAGAGTGTTTCTTTAAGATGCAGATCGCGATATTGTAATAAACTTTGATTTTTATCCAGACCAAAGTATTTCAATAACCAGTAATCGCTTACAATTGATGCTTGTTGTTCTAACCCATAATGCAATAAATCTACTTTATCTAAACTATAAGTATAGTCAGCAATACCTGAAAATAATCCTCTGGTCCTGACAAACATCCCTTTTTGTGTTTGCCAGACGTGCATCATCTCATGCATAAATCTATGCTTCTTAACTAAGTCGTCCTCTAATGAGAAATCAGGTGAATAAGTTTCTTCTCTAAACCACATTTCACCATTGGGACTCATCGCTATATCGACAGGCTGGAGATTAAAAGGAAGATAACTTTCCCTGTGCACCCACACTAGATGATAATGGATACTGTAACCGTAAAGCGTCTTCGCGAGGGCTATCTCACCGATGGTGAGTTGTCGGATACCGCCTGGGTTAATCGGGGTTCCTGAGGTGGGAATAATGCGTTCATTTACCGGCATTATAAATCCATTGTAATAATATGGTTATTGAGTTTTTATCCTACTCCTGTCGAAATGGAAAAGAAGATTGATATATTCCTAAAAAACGATTTTTGCGTTGTGAGAAATAAATCAAATATGGACTGAAAGAAGATTTTCGAAACCTGATGAGCGTTACAGCAAAGTGATCGCGTGGTCGCCATGAAGCAGCCAGTGAAGTGTAAATAGAGTTCCTACTTTAAACTCAGCCTGTGGGTAGGTCAGCGCCAGCGTGAGTGTTTTCTCATTGAGTCTTGTTATGCGGGCACAGTCAAAACCCATGTAAATCTTCACCCGTGGGTAGAGCGCCTTAAACAGACTCTCTTTGGCGCTGAATGCAAGCGTCAACGCCAGCGCAAAGGGGTAGCCCGAGCGCGTCA
>OGTM01000203.1_pt1 | contig 28882 bp, 19 predicted proteins | sample 1574581 | NCBI WGS metagenome assembly OGTM01 (sample SAMN03295850, study PRJEB24534) | human gut metagenome | isolation source: fecal sample 3 from infant 7 | host: Homo sapiens | place: USA: Pittsburgh, PA | collected 2014-07 | reverse complement strand
CAACGCCATCAGCGACGATAACGTGCTGAACGCGGTGGAAAAAGGTCAGGATCTGAGCGTGAGCGGCACCAGCGCCAACCTGGCGGAAGGCACCGTGGTGACCGTGACCCTGAACGGCAAAAACTACACGGCGACGACGGCGGCAGACGGTACCTGGAGCCTGACGGTTCCGGCGGCGGATCTGGCCGGTCTGGGTCAGGCCAACTACACCCTGAACGCGACCGCCACCAACGGCGTGGGCAACAGCGTCAGCAACACCGCGAACCTGCTGGTGGACACCGCGCTGCCAACGGTCACCATTAACACCGTGGCGGGCGATAACGTCATCAACGCGGCGGAAGTGGCCGCAGGCCAGACCCTGAGCGGCACCGTGGCGAATGCCGAAGCGGGCAATACCGTGACCGTGACCATTGGCGGCAACAGCTACACCGCAACGGTGCAGAACGATCTGACCTGGTCTGTCAACGTGCCGTCTGACGTGCTGACGGCGCTGGGTAACGGCAGCCTGAGCGTGACGGCGACCGTTACCAACGGCCACGGTAACACCGGGACCGGCGAGCGCGAGATCGCTATCGACGCTAACCTGCCGGGACTGCGCGTGGATACCGTGGCGGGCGACAATGTCGTCAACAGCATCGAGCACGCGCAGAACCTGATCGTCACCGGCTCCAGCGACGGGCTGGCGCCGGGCACGACGCTGACCGTCACCGTCAACGGTAAAGACTATGCGGCGACGGTGCTGGCGGACGGCAGCTGGAGCGCGGCTGTTCCATCAGCGGACGTGAGCGCGTGGCCGGAAGGCACCGTCAAAATCAGCGTTACCGGCGACAGCTCAGCGGGTAACCCGATTACCATCAGCCACGATGTGACGGTAGATCTGGCGACCGTTGCCATCAGCATCAATCCGATTGCGACCGACGACGTGATTAACGCGGCGGAGAAGGGCGCGGATCTGGTGCTCTCCGGTGCGACTACCAACGTGGAAGCCGGGCAGACCGTGACCATCACCCTGAACGGCAAAATCTATAGTGCGACAGTAGACGACAGCGGCAACTGGACCTGGACCGTACCGTCTGCGGATCTGGCTGGCCTGAAGGACGGCGATGCCAGCGTGCAGGTGAGCGTCACCAACGTGAACGGCAACAGCGCCTCGGCGGGACGTGAGTACAGCGTGGATGCCACCGCGCCGACCGTCACGATTAACACCCTGGCGACGGATGATATTCTGAACGCCGCCGAAGCGAAGAGCGATCTGACGGTTTCCGGTACCAGCACCGCCGAAGCGGGCCAGACGGTCACCGTGTCGCTGAACGGCAAAGACTACACCACCACCGTCAGCGCGGACGGCAGCTGGACGCTGAACGTTCCGGCGGCCGATGTTGCGGCCCTGACGGACGGCAGCGTGACCGTTACCGCATCGGTAAGCGACAAGGCGGGCAACCCGGCATCGGTTGATCACAACCTGACGGTGGATGTGACCGTTCCTGCGGTGACCATCAATACCGTGGCGGGCGACGATGTCATTAACCTCGCAGAACACAGCCAGGCGCACATCATCAGCGGTACCGCCACCGGTGCGGCAGCGGGCGATAAGGTCACCGTCACCATCGGCGGCCAGACGTATACCACCGTGCTGGACGCGGCGGGGAACTGGAGCGTGGGCGTTCCGGCAAGCGTGATTTCAGGCCTCAGCGACGGCAGCGTGACCGTCACGGCATCGGTTACCGACGCGGCGGGCAATACCGGCACCGGCACGCATAACGTGACCGTCGATACCGGTCTGCCTTCGGTCAGCTTCAACGCCATCAGCGACGATAACGTGCTGAACGCGGTAGAGAAGGGTCAGGATCTGCGCGTCAGCGGCACCAGCGCCAACCTGGCAGAAGGCACCGTGGTGGCCGTGACCCTCAACGGCAAAAACTACACGGCGACGACCGCGGCAGACGGCACCTGGAGCATGACGGTCCCGGCGGCGGATCTGGCGAGCCTGGGCGAAGCCAACTACACCCTGAGCGCGGCCGCGACCAACGGCGTGGGCAACAGCGTGAGCAACACCGCGAATCTGCAGGTGGATACCGCGCTGCCGGGCGTCACCATCAACACCATCGCGGGCGATAACGTCATTAACGCGGCGGAAGTGGCCGCGGGCCAGACCCTCAGCGGCAAGGTAACGAACGCGGAAGCGGGCAATACCGTCACCGTGACCATTGGCGGCAACACATACACCGCGACGGTGCAGAGCGATCTGACCTGGTCCGTGAACGTGCCGGAGTCCGTCCTGACGGCGCTGGGCAATGGCGATTTGACCGTGTCAGCAACCGTCACCAACGGCCATGGCAACACCGGGACCGGCGAGCGCGAGATCGCGATCGACGCTAACCTGCCGGGCCTGCGCGTTGATACGGTAGCGGGCGACGATGTGATCAATAGCATCGAACATACTCAAAACCTGATCGTCTCCGGCACCAGCGACGGGCTGGCGGCAGGCACAACGCTCACCGTGACCGTCAATGGCAAAACCTATGCGGCCTCCGTGCTGGCAGACGGTTCCTGGAGCGCGGCGATCCCGGCGGCAGACGTCGCGGCCTTCGCAGCAGGTACGGTCACCGTGACCGTTGCAGGCCAGAGCGCGGCGGGCAACCCGGTGACCATCAGCCATGACGTGACCGTCGATCTGGCGGCGGTGGCTATCAGCATCGATGCGATTGCCACCGATGACGTGATTAACGCGGCGGAAAAAGGCGCGGATCTGGTGCTCTCCGGCAGCACGTCGAACGTGGAGGAAAACCAGACCGTTATCGTTACCTTCGGCGGCAAGACGTACACCGCGAAGGTGGATGCCGACGGTAACTGGACGGCCACCGTGCCTTCCGCCGATCTCGCGGGCCTGAAGGACGGTGACGCCAGCGTGCAGGTGAGCGTCACCAACGCGCACGGCAATAGCGCCTCGGCGGGCCGCGAATACAGCGTGGACGCCACTGCGCCAACCGTGACCATTGATACGGTCGCAGGCGATAACGTGATTAACGCCAGCGAAGCGGCTGCGGGCGTGGCCATTTCCGGCACCACCACGGCGGAAGCCGGGCAGACGGTCACCGTGACGCTGGGCGGGAAGAGCTATACCGCCCAGGTGCAGCAGGGCGGCGTCTGGAGCGTGAACGTGCCGGGCAGCGATCTGACCGCACTGGCGGATAGCGGCTACACCGTGCAGGTGAGCGTGAGCGACGCCGCGGGGAACCCGGGCAGCGCGGGTAAGACGATTACGCTTGATACCACGCCGCCGACCGTCAGCTTTAACGTGGTGGCGGGCGATGACGTCATTAACAGCGTGGAGCACGGCCAGGCGCAGATCGTCAGCGGGTCGGCAACCGGCGCGAACGTCGGTGATAAAGTGGTTATCACCCTCGGTTCGCACCAGTACACCACCACCGTTGATGCCAGCGGCAACTGGAGCGTGGGCGTTCCGGCCAGCGTGATTTCCGCGCTGACCGACGGCACCGTGACCCTCAGCGCGACCATTACCGACAGCGCGGGTAACAGCAGCACCCAGACCCATGACGTGGTGGTCAACACCGCCTCCGTGGCGCTGACGGTGAACACCGTTAGCGGTGACGACGTCATCAACGCGGCTGAAGCCGGTTCGTCACTGGTGATTAACGGTTCCAGCGCGCAGTTCGCCAGCGGGACCCAGGTCACCGTGACCCTGAACGGCAAGACCTATACGGCTACGATCCAGAGCGACGGCACCTGGACGACCACCGTACCGGCCGCCGACGTGGGCGCTCTGGCCGATGGCGCACGCTATCAGGTATCGGTGTCGGCACAGGACAGCGCGGGCAACAGCGCGTCGGCAACGCACGGCATCAGCGTGGATACCACTGCGCCGGTGGTGAGCATTGGGACGCTGTCGGTTGACGACATGCTGAACGCCGCGGAAGCGCAGCAGCCGCTGACCGTGCACGGATCTTCCAGCGCGGAGGCGGGTCAGACCGTTACCGTGACGCTGGGAGGAAAAACCTACACTGCGCTTGTCGGCAGCGACGGCACCTGGACGCTCGACGTGCCGGCAGCCGACCTGGCCACCCTGAGCCAGGGTGCGCTGACGGTCACCGCCTCGGTCAACGACAAAGCCGGTAACAGCGGCCAGACCACGCACACCTTAACGGTGGATACCGTCGCGCCAACCGTGACCATCAGCACCGTGGCCGATGACGATATCGTCAACAACGCGGAGCAGCTGGCGGGCCAGACCATCCGCGGCACGACCACGGCGGAACAGGGCCAGACGGTGACCGTCTCCTTCAACGGGCACAGCTATCAGGCGACCGTCGGGGCGGACGGATCGTGGTCGGTCTTCGTGCCGGGCCGTGATTTCCTCGGCCTGAGCGACGGGGAGTACACCATCACCGCGTCGGTGAGCGACAAGGCGGGCAACCCGGGCAGCGCAACGCACGACGTGACGCTGAACGGCGATGTTCCAACCATCACCATTAACGCCTTTGCGCAGGACGACATCGTCAACGCCGCCGAGCACGGCACGCCGCTGGTCATCAGCGGCACCACCGATGCGCCGGCAGGCCAGACGGTGACCATCACGCTGAACGGTAAAACCTATGCGGCTACCGTCCAGAATGACGGTACCTGGAGCTACACGGTGGGAAGCGCTGACGTGGCCGCGCTGGCAGACGGCGGTTCTTACGTCATTAACGCGCAGGTGAGCAACACCATCGGCAACAGCGCCAGCGATAACCATACCGTCACGGTGGATCTCACCGCGCCGTCGATGGGGATCAGCATTGATTCGCTGCAAAACGACACCGGCCTGAGCGCAACGGATTTCATCACTAACGACAGCCAGGTCGTCGTCAACGGCTCGCTGACCGCGCAGCTCGGCAATAACGAGAAGGCGCAGATCAGCCTCGACGGCGGCGTCACCTGGATCGACCTGACCGTGACCGGCACCACCTGGCGCTACGCCGATGGCCGCACCCTGACGGACGGGACGTATCAGTACCAGGTCCGCGTGATTGATAACGCGGGCAACGTGGGGGCCACGGACAGCCAGGACGTGGTGATTGACCTGACGAAGCCTGCGGCAACCACCATTACCGTGGATTCCATTACGCAGGATACCGGCCTGTCCGGCAGCGACTTTATCACCAGCGACAACCAGATCAGCCTTAAAGGCACGCTCGGCGCGTCGCTGGGCAGCGGCGACCACGCGCAGATCAGCCTTGACGGCGGCGTCACCTGGATCGACGTCAGCGTCAGCGGCCTGAGCTGGACGTACGTCGATGGGCGCACGCTGGCCGACGGGGATTACAACTACCTGCTGCGCGTGATTGACGATGCGGGCAACATCAGCGCCACCGCCTCTCAGGTGGTGACCATTGATACGGTTGCACCGGACGCCAGCAAAACGATCGCCATCGACAGCATCAGCGACGATACCGGCCTGAGCAGCAGCGACTTTATCACTCGCGACACGTCCCTGACGCTGCACGGCTCGCTCGGCGCGACGCTGGCCGACGGCGAATACGCCCAGATCAGCCTCGACGGCGGCGTCACCTGGCAGAACGTGATTGTCACCGGCAACAGCTGGTACTACGTCGATAGCCGCACGCTGGGTAACCAGACCTATGACTACTACGTTCGCGTGGTGGATGCCGCCGGTAACGTGGGAGCCAGCGCCCATCAGCAGGTGACCGTCGATACGATTGCTCCGGATGCGGCGATCACGGTGTCGGTGGATAACATCACCGTGGATACCGGCTTCGACAATAACGACTTCCTGACCAGTTCGACCTCGTACACCCTGCACGGAACGCTCGGCGCTGAACTCGGCGTGGGCGAGTACGTGCAGGTGAGCATGGACGGCGGCACGACCTGGGTGTACGCCACCGTCAGCGGCACCCAGTGGAGCTACAGCGATACGCGTACCCTGACCGACGGCAGCCATAACTATCAGGTGCGGGTTGTCGACCAGGCGGGTAACGTCGGGGCCACCACCTCGCAGGCGGTGACGGTGGACACGCAGGCGCCGCAGTACGGCGTTACCATCGACAGCATCAGCGACGATACCGGCCAGTCCGGGAGTGATTTCATCACCATGGACACCACGCTGACCATCAACGGTTCGCTGGGCAGCGCGCTGGCAAACGACGAGCGCGTGCAGATCAGCCTGGACGGTGGGAATACCTGGCTCGATACCACGGTCACCAACCAGCGCTGGAGCTACACCGATACCCGCGATCTGCCTGATGGAGACTACACCTACCAGGTGCGGATTATCGACCAGGCGGGCAACGTGGGTTCCACCGCGTCTCAGGTCGTCACGGTAGACACCACGCCGCCGACCACGGTCGGTACGGTCGTGAGCTATACCGACGGCGAAGGCGAGCGTCAGGGCACCTTTGGCAGCGCGGTTGCAACGGACGATAACTCGCCGCTGATCAACGGGACGCTGAACCGCGCCCCGGACGACGGCGAGATCGTGCAGCTTTACCGTGACGGGGTTCTGCTCGGCCAGGTGACCATGAACGGCAGCGCAAGCTGGTCCTTCCAGGACAACGGCCTGAGCGACGGGAATCACACCTACATCGTGCGCGTCACCGACAGGGCCGGAAACTACACGGAATCGGACGGCTTTGTGCTGAACGTCGATACCAGCATTCCAACCACCACGGCGGCGATTACCGCGCAGACCACGTCGGATACCACCCCGATTGTCAGCGGTACCGTCTCCGCTGACCTGGTGAACGGTGAATACCTGGTGGTGACGGTGAACGGCAAAACCTACACCTCCCAGACGGGCGGTGCGGTGGTGGTCGACCCGGATCACAACACCTGGTATCTGCAGATCCCGGACGGCGATGCGCTGGGCGTGGCGAGCTACAGCGTGACCGCGCAGGTGAAGAGCAGCGCGGGTAACGGCAATACCACCGGTACGGCGACCGGCAGCCTGGTGATTGATACCACCTCGGTGAACACCGACTGGGCAACCACGGCGGGGAACAGCAACAACTCCACCATGACCCTCGGCATGAACAGCAGCGGTCTGTGGAATATCATCGCTAACGGCCAGTCTTACTCCAGCAGCGATAGCTCGACCTATGCCGGCAATACGCTGACTAACACCCGTAACTACTACGTGGTGAGCCAGACCGCCGCCGACTTTGACCGTAACGGCACGCAGGACATTTTCGCGACGGAAAATACCTACGCCGGGTCAACGCAGGTGATGTGGACCTACGATGGCAGCACCTATAACGCCAGCCAGCTGGCAATGGGCACCACCATCTGGTACGGCGGCGTGATTGCCTACGATAAAACCGGGGATGGGTATCTGGACCTGGCGTACGGTGACTCCGGCGCGGACTCCATTACCTATCTGATCAACAAAAACGGGGTACTCTCGCCTGACGGCACCTACGGCGGCGCGGGGTTCTGGGGACAGTTCACCACCATGCGTGAAATCTCCGGCGTCGATATTAACAATGACGGCACCGTGGATGTGGTTCAGCACACCAACCGCAGCGGCGCGTACTCGTTAACCGTGATCAACAACAACGGCAACGGCACACTCTCCATCGGTCAGAACCTGACGAACGTGTTTGTGCCCAATGCCTCGAATACCACCACGGCGGCGTCCATGACGTGGGCGGACTTCAACGGCGATGGCTACATGGATCTGTACCTGGGCAGCAGCTACAACAACAACGGCGGGGTGATCTACTACAACGACGGTACCGGGAAGCTCTCGGCCACCAAGAGCGCGGTGGAGGCGTCTAACGCAGCGGCGGGCTATCTGTCGGTGGCGGTGGACTGGAACGGCGACGGGCAGATGGACATCGTCAAGCTCAGCACCTACGGCGGCTCGCAGACGGCGACGCTGTTCACCAACAACGGCTACGGCTCCACCTGGACCGCCAGCCAGCTGGCGTCCGGCATTGCTTACGCCACCGGCGTGGCGGCAGTGGACTACAACTGGGACGGCGCGCAGGACCTGCTGGTCTCTCAGCAGAACGGCAAGGTGGTGCTGGTGCAAAACAGCAAAACCATTGCTGACGGCACCGCGATGCATCTGCACATTGTCGACAGCGAGGGCATCAACGCCTACTACGGCAATACGGTCAACCTCTACAACGCCGCGGGCGTGCTGGTGGCCTCGCAGATCATCAACGCCCAGTCCGGTATCGGGTCGAACGATACGTCCGCGCTGGTGAGCTTCTACGGGCTGGATCCGAATGAAACCTATTCGGCCGAGATCCTGAAGATCACCAACGGCGTGTCGGATAACGTCACCTGGAGCGGTCTGGAGGCGGGCAACGGCAAAGAGGGCTACGTCCTGACGGCCGAAGCGGCCACCGGCGGCCACAGCGGAACCATTACCGGAACCGGGTATAACGACACCTTCATCGCCGAAAATGGCACGTATACCTACAACGGTTCCGGCGGCTGGACTACCCATTCCGACCATGACACCTGGAGCAACACCGGCGGGATGGACGTGGTGGATTACCGCAATGCGACCTCTGGCGTGACCGTTGACCTGCGCCTCTCAACCGCGCAGGACACCGGCTTCGGCACCACGCGTCTGCTGAACATTGAAGGGATTAACGGCTCGGATTACGACGACGTCATCACCGGCAACAGCGGTGATAACCGGTTCGAAGGTCGCGGCGGAAACGACACCTTCAACATCGGCAGCGGCGGCCACGATACGCTGCTCTACAAGCTGATCAACGCTTCGGATGCCACGGGCGGTAACGGTCACGACGTGGTGAACGGCTTTACGGTCGGCACCTGGGAAGGGACGGCGGACACGGATCGTATTGACCTGCGCGATCTGCTCTCCGGCAGCGGCTATACCGGCACGGGCTCGGCGAGCTATGTGAACGGCGTGGCCACGCTGGACAGCGGCGCGGGCAATATCAGCGATTACATCCGCGTGGTGCAGAACGGCAGCAATACCGAGATCCAGGTTGACCTGGACGGTACCGGCGGTCAGTTCTCGCCAACCACCCTGGTGACGCTGAACGGCGTGCAGACGGATCTGGCGACGCTGCTGGCGAACCATCAACTGTTAATTGCGTAAAACAACGCCGCGGGGAGCGATCCCCGCGGCCTTTTGGCGTTTCTTTAGACGAATTGCGTTACCCCGGAGATTATGAAGACACATCCACAGTACGAACCCTGGCTGCAGGGCATGCTCATCATCGCGAAGCACTACCGGCTGGACTTTTCGGTGGAGCACGTTCGGGTCACGATTAACCATGAAAGCCAGTCGCCGCGCCAGCTGGTGCTGGAGGAGATGGCGCGCCAGCTTGGGCTGGGGATGCGCGTGGTGGCGGCGGAAGCGGCATCCCTCGATCCGTGGCGTCTGCCGCTGCTGGCGGAATTCACCGGCGGGCAGATTGCGGTGATCAACCGCATGGACAACGAAGGCAACGTCAGCCTGCAGTTCAGCGGCGACGGCGGCCTGGAGACGACGCTGACGCGCGAGGCGCTCGGGTCGCGATTAAAGGGCCTGATGGTGCTGCGCCCGCTCGAGTCCACGCCGGATGCCCGCGTGGATGACTACATCAAACCGTATGAAAAAAACTGGTTCTGGCAGCTGGCGCTGAAGGACTGGCGACGCTACGGCGACATTATGCTGGTGGCGCTGGTCGCCAACGTGCTGGCGCTTTCCGGCATGGTCTTCTCCATGCAGGTCTACGACAGGGTGGTACCGTCGCAGTCAGAAGCCACGCTGTGGGTGCTGTTCGGCGGCGTGATGATTGCCATCGTGTTCGAATTCATCATGCGCATGCTGCGCGTGCACATTTCTGACGTGGTGGGGAAGCGAGCCGATCTGCGTATCTCTGAACGCGTCTTTGCCCACGCGCTGCGGATTAAAAACGGCGCACGCTCAAAATCAACCGGATCGTTTATCGCGCAGATCCGCGAGCTGGAGTCGGTGCGCGAGCTGATCACCTCGACGACCATTGCGGCCCTCTCCGATCTGCCGTTCTTCCTGCTGTTCGTCTTCATTCTGTGGATGATTGGCGGTCCGCTGGTGCTGGTGGTCCTGCTCGCCGTGCCGCTGTTGCTTATTCCGGGCCTGCTGGTGCAGCGCCCGCTGGGGAAACTCTCCAGCGAAGGGATGCGTGAATCCGCCATTCGTAACGCCACGCTGGTGGAAGCGGTGCAGGGCATTGAAGACATCAAGCTGATGCGCGCCGAGCAGCGTTTCCAGAACCAGTGGAATAACACCAACGACGTCGCCGCCAGCGTCGGCATGAAGCAGCGCTGGTTGACGGGCCTGCTGCTCACCTGGACGCAGGAGGTGCAGTCCATTGTTTACGCGGTGGTGCTGCTGGTGGGCTGCTATCTGGTCATCAGCGGTGACATGACCACCGGTGCGCTGGTGGGCACCTCGATTCTGGCGTCGCGGACCATTGCGCCGCTGTCGCAGATCTCAGGCGTGCTCTCGCGCTGGCAGTCGGCAAAAGTGGCCCGCAAGGGGCTGGACGACCTGATGCAGCGGCCGATTGACGATCCGCAGCACGGCAAGAAGGTGCACAAAGCCCACCTGCGCGGCGACTATGCGCTTAAGGACGTCGGGTTTTACTACGACGAGGAAGAGAAACTCACCGTGCTCAACATCAGCAAGCTGCAGATCCGCGCCGGAGAACGCGTGGCGGTGCTCGGGCGCAATGGCTCCGGCAAAAGCACGCTCCTACAGCTTCTGGCGGGCATGCAGGAGCCGCAGCAGGGCAGCATTCTGCTGGACGATATTGCCCTTAATCATCTCGACCCGGCCGACGTGCGTCGCGACATGCAGCTGCTGAGCCAGCAGGCCCGTCTGTTCTTTGGCTCCGTGCGGGACAACATCCTGATGGGTAACCCGCTGGCGACCGACGATGAGATTCACCAGGCGCTGGTCAACAGCGGCGCGCTGGAGTTTGTGCGCAAACAGAAAATGGGACTGAACACTATCATCAACGAGGGCGGAACGGGCCTCTCCGGCGGTCAGCGACAGGCGCTTTTGCTGGCGCGCGCCCTGATCACCTCGCCGACTATTCTGCTGCTGGACGAGCCTACCGCCTGGCTGGACGAAATGAGCGAGAAGCAGTTTATTCAGCATCTTCACACATGGCTGGGTAAGCGCCGGACGCTGGTGGTGGCGACGCATCGCCTGCCGATTCTGGACCTGGTCGACCGCATCATCGTGCTGGAAAACGGCAAGGTCGTGATGGACGGCCCGCGCGACGCCATCCTGCACCAGCACGGCATGGCGCCGCAAAAGACAGCACAGCGCACCGTGACCATGAAACCGGCGGCGGTTGCAGAGGAGGGCGCAGCATGAATGATTTCTCCCGTTTTAATAGCCGACTGAAGGAGCCGCGCCTTCCGCGCGCCACGCTGGTGGCATGGTCGCTGTTCGCCCTGCTGGCGGCGTTTATCGCCTGGGCGAGCCTGTTCCAACTTGATGAGGTGACGACCGGCAGCGGTAAGGTGATACCGTCTTCTCATGAGCAGGTCATCCAGTCCCTGGAAGGCGGCATTATCCACAGCCTGATGGTGCGCGAAGGCGACATCGTCGAGCGCGGCCAGCAGCTCGCGCAGCTCGATCGGACAAAAACCGAGTCGAGCGTGCTGGAGAGCGAGTCGCGTCTGAATGCGGCGCTGGCCACGGCGGCACGCCTGAAGGCCGAAGTTAACGACACGGAGCTGACGTTTCCCGAGGAGCTGGATGACGACGTTGAGCTGGTTAAGCAGGAAACGGCGCTCTATCAGTCCCGTCGCGAGAGCCTTGAAAAAGGGCTGGCTGGTTTACGTCAGGGTGCCGAGCTGGTGCAACGCGAGCTGTCGTTGACCCGTCCGCTGGTGACCCAGGGGGCGGCCAGCAAGGTGGAGGTGCTGCGTCTTGAGCGTCAAAAAAATGAGCTTGAGAATAAAATCACCGAGATGAAAAACCAGTATTACGTCCGCGCCCGTGAAGAGCTGGCGAAAGCCAATGCGGAGATTGAAGCCCAGCGTTCGGTGATGAAGGGTCGGGAAGACTCCCTGACCCGACTGACCTTCAATGCGCCGGTTCGCGGGATCGTAAAGGATATTGACGTCACGACCGTGGGCGGCGTCATCCCGCCGAACGGCAAGCTGATGAGTCTGGTTCCGCTTGACGATCAGATGGTGATTGAGGCGAAAATTTCGCCGCGCGATGTGGCGTTTATCCATCCTGGCCAGAAGGCGCTGGTGAAAGTGACGGCCTATGACTACTCCATTTACGGCGGGCTGGAAGGGGAAGTGACCATGATTTCACCGGACACCCTGCAGGATGAGGTGAAAAGAGATGTTTATTACTATCGCGTCTATATTCGTACCGACAGTAACCATCTGACCAATAAGCAGGGTCAGGAATTCCCGGTCTTTCCGGGCATGATTGCCACCGTTGATATTAAAACCGGCAGCAAAACCATTCTGGATTATCTGTTGAAACCGCTGAATAAGGCAAAAGAGGCGCTGCGGGAACGATAGGTGAAGGGCGTTCGGAACACCGAACGCCTGGTGAATTATACGGTTGACGTCACGTTGTGAAGGTGGCGTCGCTCTTTAGGAACCACGTTGATGTAATGCGTGACATACGCAAAATATAATCCGGCATAATTTTCGACGAGTTCGATAAACGCCGGATAGACCGATAGCCGACCATCACCCCGATCTTTCAGATAGCCTGCCTCCTGAGCTGATTTGATAATCCGGTTGACGTGGATGCGCGATACAAAAAATTCTTTTGCGAGCGTGCTGGCTGAATAGTCAATAACGGCACCATGGGCGGATTTGTTTTTCATAGCCTGCAGGTAAAGATAAAGCATAATCATACGGCCACCATCTTTATCAATAAATAATCCTACTTCAGGCAAAACCTTTCTGAACGTTAATCCCCGAAAAAGATATTCTGCCGCGCGGCGGAAGAAGTTACTTCTCAAAATATCATTATCCAGCAGGTTTACATTAATATTAAATGTCGGATAAAGAATACTGACGGGCAAAAAAGCGCCGGACATATAACGCTTTAGTTCATTCAGGCCTTTTTCGGTTGGCGCGATTCTCGTCTTTCGTCTGTCTTCCGTACAGCGCCAGGTCCTGATGCGCCCGGTGGTTCTGAGTATCGTAATGATCGCAATAACGCTGTTGGGGCTGGCTATCTTATAGCGAGAACATAACTCTTTAATTTCAGAAACTGACTCGGCCTGATTTCCAAAAATAAAACAACACATGGAGAGAATAATGTTGAACCGTGATTCTTGTAGCATTGTCTTGTAGAACAAAGGTTGTTTTTTGTAGATGGTGTCATTAATTGTGTAGTGCTCTAATATTGCCTCACCGAATCGTGGATTGCTCTTTATGACATCCCTTCGATGTAGCAAGGCCCTGGATGAGATATGATTATCCATAGCATTTTTCTCGTATTTGAATGAGCCGATAGATGAAGTGTCCAGTCTTCTTTTTCGGAATTTTCATTATGCCCTGAGAATAAAATATTTGCCGTGGTTATTTGAAAAGAAAAGTATAGTTAAACGTTTGTGATTAACGCAAAGATGTTCCGGTGAATTAGACTGATAACAGTTTCTTAACCCTGGGTGCTACTGTAAAATTATACTACGCAACAGATGAAATAGATTTTACGCATACTCAAACAGAAATGGCGCTTTGGTGCCCAGGAGCAGGTTATGACCCAAAAAATGTCTCTCAAAAATGGGGTTTGCGATGAACATAAATTTGTCATCTCAGCCTGCGGCTTCACATTTCAGGGGTATTGTTCGATCCTCAATAAGTACGGAATCCACGCTTCCCAAATTCACTTTAACGGAGATGAGGCATCCCAACAGGATGTTGAAAATATCCTTAAAAATCAGGATGCCCATATCGTGGTGTTCCTCGGGAAAGGTGTCGTCAATCTCCTGGAAAGCCTGAAGCGACTGGCCTCGGTACTCAATGCACTCCCCGTTATTCGGCATGTCACCCTGTATGGTGATATTCCTGACGGCTGGCTGTACCGCACGCTGGGCAGTCTTTTAAATAACAGTTATCAATTATCATTGATTCGCGTAGCCAGCGTTTCGGATGTAGTAGGCTGTTTTAATACCCATTACAAAAGCTTTAAGGATCGTTCACGTGTATTACGCGAACGCTACATGGATATTGGCTCGGAAGAAAATCTAAAGTGGTTAACAAGAAGAGAGATTGACGTTTTATTAAATTTCTATCGTGGTATGTCCGTAAAGGAAATGTGCGATAGAATGGGATTGTCGAATAAAACGGTTTACACCCACCGAAAGGAAGGTGTGCTTAAATTACGTTTAATTAAGCGCTGGTTACACGATCCGCACAATTTTAAAGCAGATAAACCTGATAAACACCCGCGTCAAAAAGTGGGGTTCACGGAAAAAGAAGCCGAAATTTTTAATGCGTTACGTAATCGGGAAATATTCCCGGCATATCAGATTATTACCGATCGAGATAAAAAAGGGGTTGGGTTTGAAATCCTGATTCGCTGGAATAAAAACGGTAAAATTGTCAAGCCTGCCAGTTTTTTAACGGATGTTTCCAATCATGAAATCTGGCTGAAAATTACGGCGTTGGTCATCCATGCCGCCGTTTCAGGTATTAATAAGTATAACGGGAAATACTATTTTTCAGTGAATATTCCGCCTCGTCTGGCGTCCGGGAATGCTTTGCCTGATATGGCACGGAAAGCCATCGGCATGCTGCTCAAACCGCAGTGGGCCGAAAAGCTGGTTTTTGAATTTGCAGAAGATATTGACGTGACGAAGGACAAAAGGATCCCTGAAACCATGCGGCATTTACGCAATACGGGGTGTCGATTGTTCCTGGATGACTGCTTCTCTAACCATCAAACCATGTTCCCGGTGCGCCAGGTGCATTTCGATGGGCTTAAGCTGGATCGGGACATCGTTGAGCATTTTGTGGCAAACGACAATGACTATAATTTGATTAAAGCGATACAGGTTTACAGCGACATGACCGGAACGGACTGTATTGCAGAGGGGGTTGATAGTGAAGAAAAGTTTGAGAAATTAGTCGAGCTGGGCATCAAGAACTTTCAGGGATATTATTTATCACGCGCCGTGAAAGAGGAGGAGTTAGACCGCATGGTCAGGTTGTTTAGTTAAGAAAAAATAAAGCCCCGAAGGGCCCTGGGTTATTTCCGGCCCAGCAACAAGCCGAGAACTATACCGATTGCACCCGCGGCAACGAGGCCGGTGAGGGGATTGTTTCTGACGGCTTCAGTGACATCGGAAACGGCATCGCTGGCCTGAGCGGCATATTTTTTAGCAGCACCTTTAACCTGATGTTTTGGTGAATCAACGAATTCACCAAACTGCTGCTGCGCTGAACCTGCAAGTTCATCAAATTTATTTTTTGCTTTATCTTCAGCAAACTGGGTGTTTTTATCAGTACCGAAATCAGACATTTTTGCCTCCTTTTGTTGATAATTAAAGGATAGCCGCTCTTTGTGGATACGGCAGACGAAAGGCTAAATTCGGCACCTGAAAGGGCGGTTTTCGGATATATCTCTATACCCGGAACCCGTTATTTCTCATTGTCATCCTGACCGTAAAACAGTTTCCCAATGCGGATCAGCGGGCGTCCCTGTGACTTACGGTGCAGGTTACTGTCCCTGAGCGAATAAACGCAGCCGCAGTATTCCTGCTGGTAAAACTGTTCCCGCTTGCTGATCTCAATCATGCGCGAGGAGCCACCCTGTTTACGCCAGTTATAGTCCCAGTACACCATACCCGGATAACGCGCGGCCGCACGCTGGCCGCAGTCGTTTATCTGCTGCATGTTCTTCCAGCGGGAGATCCCCAGCGAGCTGCTGATGACGCTGAATCCATTTTCTGCCGCATAGAGCGCCGTACGCTCGAAACGCATATCGAAGCACATGGTGCAGCGAACGCCGCGCTCGGGTTCCCATTCCATGCCTTTCGCGCGCTCAAACCAGTTATCGGTGTCGTAATCGGCATCAACAAACGGCACGCCGTGCTTTTCCGCAAAGCGAATATTTTCCTCCTTACGAATGAGGTATTCCTTTTGCGGATGGATATTGGGGTTATAGAAGAAAATGGTGTACTCAATGCCCGACGCCTGGATAGCCTCCATCACTTCACCGGAGCAGGGGGCGCAGCAGGAGTGCAGCAGCAGTTTGTCAGCGCCGTTTGGCAGGGTGAGTTGAGGGCGGATAAAAGGGGCTGTCGTCATGGCGTTCTGCACTATGTTTATGAAATTTATGGAAGGGTAGCATAAATTCATAATCTGTTGAGACGGGATCGACGCAGGAAAGCGCGATCCCGCGGGGCGGGATCTTCTCGGGTATGACGTGCCGCTATTCGGCAAATTTGAGCAACGCTTCTCCGTCAAGACGGTAGCGCACCCATTCGGACTGCGGCAGCGCGCCAATGCTCAGATAAAAATCGATGGCGGGCTGGTTCCAGTCCAGCACGCTCCATTCAAGGCGACCGCACTGCCGTTGTACGGCGAGCTGGGCGATATGTTTCAGCAGTGCTTTTCCCGCCCCCAGGCCGCGATAAGCTGGGGAAACATACAGATCTTCCATATAAATCCCGTTGCGGCCAAGCCAGGTTGAATAGCTGGTGAAGAACACGGCATAGCCGGCGATTTTGCCTTCACACTCCGCGATCAGCGCTTCGGTTTTTGTGCCTGCGCCAAAGAGCGTTTCCCGGATCTCCTCCGGCGTGGTAACCACTTCTTCCGGGGCTTTTTCATACACCGCCAGCTCATAAATCATGGCGTAAATGGCTGCCGCATCTTCGGGGCGTGCCTGACGAAGGGTGATGCTCATTGTTTTTCCTGCTTTTTAGCGTGCGTCTTGATTGATGGCGTTAAGCATACGGCGTATTGTCTGAAGAATTAAGTGCAATGAAATCAACAAATGATGAATATTATGCATCCGGCCCTGAGACGTCTTGATTTAAACCTGCTGCCCGTTTTCGACGCGATTTACCGCCACCGCTCCGTTCGGCTGGCCGCTGACGAGCTGGCGATGAGCACATCCGCGCTCAGCCATGCGCTGTCGCGCCTGCGTGCCACCCTGAATGACCCGCTGTTTTTCCGCGAAGGGCACCGCATGTCCCCCAGCGTGTATGCCTCTCAGCTCGCGCCTTCCATTGCTTCCGCACTGTCGTTCCTGAATCATGAGCTGACTCCGCAGCCGGAGTTTGATGCAGCCAGCAGTTCGGAGTGCTTACAAATTGCGATAACGGACTTTACCGCGCTGTGCATTTTCCCGGCGCTGATGCACAAACTGCAGCTTGCGGCCCCGGGCTTGCGTTTCGAATTGCGCTATCTGCCGCACAGCCCGGCGTTGACGGAACTGCTGGCGGGCGAGGTGGATCTGGCGCTGGGCTTCAGCACTCAGGATGATATCCGGCACCCGGAGCTGGAAGAGATCGACTGGTTTGAAGATGAGTATGTAGTCATCAGCAAAGCGCGGCGGACGCGTCTCACGCTGGAGGAGTATCTCGCGGCCCGACACCTGGTGGTGACGCCATGGAATGAGAAGCAGGGCGTTCTTGACGTACGGCTTGAGCAGCTGGGCTATACCCGACAAATCGCGATCAAAACGCCGTCGATGCTCAGCGCACCGTTTATCGTAGCGGAAAGTGACCTGCTGATGGCCATTCCTCGTTACGCCGCTGAGAAGCTGGTTACGGCAGCAGGCCTGAGGATTTTTCCTTTACCGTTCTCGATACGCACGTTTGAAGTGAAAATTTACTCGCATAAACGCAGCGGCCAGCGGGGCGCAACGCGCTGGCTGAAGGAGGAACTGCAAACGCTGGCGCAGGCTGCCAGGGGACGGTAGGCCGGGTAAGCGCAGTGCCGCCCGGCAGAAAGGACGGTCAGTACCGGATCGTCAATTTAACGGCAGGTAGATATCCGTTTGCAGCGCATGTTCCGGCACCTCGTGAATAAAGTTGAATTAGCGAAGCAATTAAATAATGCTAATCTTGGTCAGACAAAATTAGGGAAAACAGCTTTTGTGAAAAAAGGCGAGCGAGGGGCAAGAGGTTAAAACATCAACTTCACCATAAAAATCAATACAAGATGGTGGCGAGGTATATGATATTGATAACTTAAGGGTGTTAACACCTAAGCGCCATGTTGAAATTCATAAAAAGGAGTGAGGTACCAGGTATGGACCATAAAAAAAGAATCACTGATTATTCTGAAACTGAGTTTTTAGAGTTTGTTCGCGGAATTTTTAATCCAGTAAATTCTTCTGAAAGTAAAGACGTTGAGAATGTGCTTTATTTTGAGGAGATAACAGAATGTCCAGAGGGTTCTGACCTTATTTTTTACCCTTCAAAAACTCGTGAAGATACTCCTGAGGGGGTTGTAAAAGAAATCAAAGAATGGCGAGCAGCAAATGGTAAACCCGGGTTTAGACCGGAATAATAGCTAACTCATAATTTACAATAATTCCTCAGGCGCAATGTATATGCATTGCGCAGGGGTAAGCGCATCCATGAAAAAGGAGCTATTTTATGGCTTTGACAAGAAATTCATTAGCTATGCTGCTGTAGGGGCTGCCACGCCGTTTTCGACGCCTGATGATGCTTTTTTTGTCCGCTTTTCCCAAACCCTTTCGACCGGCGCGGATACCCAGATGCTGACCAAAGGTACCAGTAAACCTTCTGTGTATATGGGTTACGGTTGGCGTGACTGGTACAGTCGGGAGCTGAAATTGGTCCAGCAATTTAATACTGTATTGTGAACCGTAACATAGAGATGCAGAGCGTATGCTCTGCGTCTCTGCCTTGCCTGTATTAATCTAATAATGGTTTTCTGTTATCTTTCGCTGGCTCTGGCTTGAGTTTTTCAACGGGAATACTGCACATGCTTTCCGCTATTATCCCAAAAAGAGAGTCTTTCGGATAACTTTCCCATTGTCCCACATCCTGTGTCACATGTACGACATCGCCTTCCGCGAACGGTTTGGAAAAATAGGTTCGCGCCATAATAGCACGCTGGTTTTTGTCGCAATTAATCACGTCGATTGCCCGGGAACTCGCTATGTAGACGGGAGGATTTTTTATAATGAGTGTCTTCTCGGCGTAGTTATTGATGAAATAAAAGCGGCGTAAGCGGTCGTTACCCTGATAAGTTGAAATCACCCGAAGATCGATATACGAAGCAATTTTCTTATCTTCAAGGATTTTTATGACGCCTGCCGGTGGCTTGGGGGGAGACTGGGGCTGGGGTTTACTTGTCCCGGTACAACCTGTCAGCATAAGTAATACCAGCCATGTTAGCTTTTTCATTTCGCATCCCCTGCGGATAAATCAGGTCGTAATGTCGTCAGCATGTCAGGCGTTACATATCCCTGAACGGTACAGAGCAATAATGTCCCGTCTTTGCTTTTGCTGAGCATTAACAGCTTTTCGGTACTTTCTTTTGCCGGAGCAATACCTGACACCGCCTGCGCGTTGTCTTCCCACTCACTCGTTGGGTTGATTTTAATCATCGTCTGAGAAACATAATCATCTCCCGCCTTTTTCCAGGACAAATGATCAAGTCTGGACATCACTTCTTCTTGTGACTCTTTGAAAATGAGTCCCCAGTAATAGTACTTACCGTAATTGATTTCATCGAGATTGCTGGTTTGCAGGTAATATCCCGATACCGTCAGATTTAATTCATGCAGCGGTTGAGCAAACCAGATGGTGCGATTGCCGTCTTCAGGGGCTTTGAACCAGGCCTGCGAATGCTTGTTGAGCGTTAAGGGGGCTACGCGGCTGAGTTTGGCTCGCTGATGATAAATCTCGTTGAAAAAGGTTGAGTCGCAGCGGGTCAACGTTTGTGTCAACGTGCTGGCGTGAACCGCGGGTGTGGCTACAGCCATACCTGCTATGAGCCCAATGGAGGAGATGATTTTACGCATGTAATATCCCTATATTAAAAAAAGACCCTGTTTTTATCGGCTTATCAGGATGAGACTTTACGCTTTTTTATTTTGCTTCGTTATCTGGCGTATTCAATGCCTCCCCCGAGTTTTGTACAAAACCTCAACCCTCTCATCTTTAGGTTTACACAGCGGTAACAAAATAGGTACCATACCCCCCTATAGTATCAGGAGGGCGTATGCCGCATTCACCCGAAGATAAAAAACGTATTCTTACCCGCGTCCGCCGCATTCGGGGCCAGGTTGATGCCCTTGAACGCGCGCTGGAGTCGGGCGCCCCCTGTCTGGCCATCCTCCAGCAAATTGCCGCCGTGCGCGGGGCTGCCAATGGCCTGATGGGCGAAATGGTTGAAATTCACCTCAAAGATGAGCTGGTAGCGGGGGAAACCACGCCGGATCAGCGTGCCGTTCGCATGGCGGAAGTCGGCCATTTACTGCGCTCTTATCTAAAATAAATCCACATACCTGACAAGAAGGGAAGACATATGAAATCTCGCGCTGCAGTTGCATTTGGCCCCGGCCAGCCGCTCAAAATCGTTGAAATTGACGTGGCACCGCCGAAGAAAGGCGAAGTGCTGATCAAAATCACCCATACCGGCGTATGTCATACCGATGCGTTTACGCTCTCGGGCGACGACCCGGAAGGTGTCTTCCCGGCGGTGCTCGGCCATGAAGGCGGCGGGATTGTAGTAGAAGTGGGCGAGGGCGTGACCAGCCTGAAGCCGGGCGATCACGTGATCCCGCTGTACACCGCGGAATGCGGCGAGTGTAAGTTCTGTAAATCCGGCAAAACTAACCTCTGCCAGGCCGTTCGCGCCACCCAGGGGAAAGGGCTGATGCCCGACGGGACGACCCGTTTCTCCTACAACGGCGAGCCGGTTTATCACTACATGGGCACCAGCACCTTCAGCGAATACACCGTTTGCGCGGAGATCTCGCTGGCGAAGGTGAACCCGCAGGCGCCGCTGGATAAAGTCTGCCTGCTGGGCTGCGGCGTGACCACCGGTATTGGCGCGGTGCATAACACCGCAAAAGTCAAAGAGGGCGATACCGTGGCGGTGTTCGGTCTCGGCGGCATTGGTCTGGCGGTGATCCAGGGCGCGGTGCAGGCGAAGGCCGGCCGTATCATCGCGGTCGATACCAACCCGGAGAAATTCAGGCTGGCGGGTGAAATGGGCGCGACCGATTTCGTGAACCCGAAAGATCACGAGAAGCCGATTCAGGACGTCATCGTTGAGATGACCGACGGCGGCGTGGACTTCAGCTTCGAGTGTATCGGCAACGTCAACGTGATGCGTTCCGCGCTGGAGTGCTGCCACAAAGGCTGGGGTGAGAGCATCATCATTGGCGTGGCCGGTGCGGGCCAGGAGATTAAAACCCGTCCATTCCAGCTGGTCACCGGGCGCGTATGGCGCGGTTCCGCGTTTGGCGGCGTGAAGGGTCGTACCCAGCTTCCGGGTATGGTTGAAGATGCGATGGTCGGCAAGATTCAGCTCGATCCGTTCATTACCCACCGCTTACCGCTGGAGCAGATCAACGAGGCGTTTGATCTGATGCACGAAGGAAAATCCATCCGTACCGTTATCCATTTCGGCGACAAGTAACTCTTCTGCCAGCGGTTTTTCGCCGCTGGCATTTCTTTAATAATCTTCTCTAAAGTGTGACCAGTGCGGCGTTTTTAGCCGTAATCTAAATCTCTGCCGTGCCGATGACTATTTAACAGGCGTGTTTTTACGCATCTTACCTACAAGAGAGTCGACGGTCATGGACAACACTACTTCGATGCTGGCGCAGCGCAAGCTGGGCTTCTTGCATCACATCAGGCTGGTTCCGCTGTTTTCCTCCATTCTCGGTGGCATTATTCTTCTGTTTGCCTTGAGCTCGGGTCTGGCAGGGTATTTCCTGCTGCAGGCCGATAACGATCAGCAGGATGTCACATCCGAAATTCAGGTGCGTATGGGGCTGTCGAACAGCTCAAACCATCTGCGAACCGCGCGTATCAATCTGATCCACGCCGGTGCGGCAAGCCGTATCGCAGAGATGGATGCGATGAAGCAGAACATCAGCGAGGCGGAAACGCGCATTAAGCAGTCTCAGGAGAGCTTTACCGCCTACATGAATCGCGCCGTGCGTACCGCCGAGGGCGCAGCGCTGGATGCGGAGCTTAAGACCCGGTATGACGCCTATATCGCGGGCATGCAGCCGATGGTGAAATTCGCCAAAAACGGCATGTTCGAAGCGATCATCAATCACGAAAACGAAACGGCGCGTCCGCTGGATGACGCGTACAACGCTGTACTGCTGAAGGCGATTAAGATCCGTACCGACCGCGCCAATGCGCTGACGGCACAGGCGCACAGCCGCACGCAGCTGGGCCTGATGTTTATGGTGGGCGCGTTTGCGCTGGCGCTGGTGCTGACGGCGATGACCTTTGTCGTGCTGCGCCGCACGGTAATCAATCCGCTGCAGCGGGCAGCGAAACGTATCGAGAATATCGCCAAAGGCGACCTGACGATGCCGGACGACGTGGCCGGGCGCAGCGAAATTGGCCGCCTGACGCGGGATCTGCAAACCATGCAGCACTCGCTTGAAAAAACGGTCGGCACCGTGCGTCAGGGGGCGGAGGAGATTTACCGCGGCACCAGCGAGATCTCTGCCGGTAACACCGATCTCTCTTCCCGCACCGAGCAGCAGGCTGCCGCCATCGAGCAGACCGCCGCCAGCATGGAACAGCTGACCGCGACGGTGAAGCAGAACGCCGATAACGCCCATCATGCCAGCAAGCTGGCGGAAGATGCCTCCGGGAAAGCCACCCGCGGCGGCCAGATGGTCTCCGGCGTGGTGAAAACCATGGGCAATATCTCCAGCAGCTCGAAGAAGATCTCTGAAATCACCGCCGTGATTAACAGCATTGCCTTCCAGACCAATATCCTGGCGCTTAACGCGGCGGTAGAAGCGGCGCGGGCGGGTGAACAGGGGCGCGGATTTGCCGTGGTGGCCAGTGAAGTGCGCACCCTGGCAAGCCGCAGTGCGAATGCCGCAAAAGAGATCGAAAGCCTGATCAACGAATCGGTTTCGCTGATCGATCAGGGGTCCGGTGAAGTTGTTGCCGCCGGTAACACCATGAATGAGATCGTCGAAGCGGTGAAGCGCGTCACCGACATCATGCTGGAGATTGCCGCGGCGTCCGATGAGCAGAGTCGCGGTATCGTCCAGGTGAGCCAGGCGATTTCGGAGATGGATAAAGTGACCCAGCAGAACGCCTCGCTGGTGGAAGAAGCCTCCGCAGCGGCGGCGTCTCTGGAAGAACAGGGCGCGCGTCTGACCGAGGCGGTTGGGGCGTTTCGTCTGAGCGGTGCGAAGCCGAACCGTGCGGTGGCGTCAGCGCCAGTGGCGACGAGCGCGCCGTTGCGCCCGGCGGCGACAGTTTCGGGGGATAACTGGGAGACGTTCTGAGTCGCGTGTTTTGTCGGGTGGCGGCTTCGCCTTACCCGACCTACTTGTATTTGTAGGCCCGCGTAAGCGTAGCGCCACCGGGCAAAAAAAAGGGACCTTTCGGTCCCTTTTTTCATTTGTTACTGCTTATCGGGTAACGCGTACGCGATAACGTAATCACCGCGATCCGGCGACTGGCGGGCGCCACCGGCGTTAATGATGATGTACTGCTTACCGGTTTTCGGCGACACGTAGGTCATCGGGCCGGACTGGCTGCCGACCGGCAGGCGGTCTTTCCAGATCTCTTTCCCGGTGGCGGTATCAAACGCGCGCAGGTAGAAATCCTGGGTGCCGGCAAAGAACAGCAGGCCAGACTGGGTTGAGAGCGATGCTCCAAGCGTCGGCATGCCGATTGGGATTGGCATGTGCATGCGAATGCCCAGCGGGCCGGTATCTTCCACCGTGCCAACAGGAACCTGCCACACCAGCTTGCCGGTTTTCAGGTCAACGGCCGACATGGTGCCAAACGGCGGCTTCTGGCACGGAATGCCCAGCGGCGACAGGAAGCGCTCGCGCATCGCGCCGAACGGCGTGCCGTCCATCGGGACAATCCCCATCTCGATGCCGCTGGCATCTTTCGCCACGTTCGCGCGCGGCACCATGTAGTTTGCCAGACCCAGACGCATATCGTTGACGAACATCAGGCTGTTGTTCGGGTCAACGGAGACGCTGCCCCAGTTCATCCCGCCGAGTGAGCCAGGGAACTGCAGGGAACGGTCAAGACCCGGTGGAGTGAAGACGCCCTGATGACGCATCTCTTTAAACTGAATGCGGCACAGCAGCAGGTCGACTGGCGTCGCGCCCCACATGTCGGACTCGGTCAGCGTCTGGTTGCCAATCATCGGCATGCCAACAGAGTACGGCTGGGTTGGGGAGTAGCGTTCACCTTCAACGTTACCCGCCGGGACAGGGCGTTCCTCGACCTTCGCCACCGGCTTGCCGGTTTCGCGGTTAAGCATGAAGATCATGCCCTGCTTGCTGGTCTGCACCAGCACAGGCGTGGTGCCGCCCTTGCCGTCAGGCAGGTCGTACAGCAGCGGCTGGGAAGGCAGGTCAAAGTCCCACAGGTCGTGGTGGGTGGTCTGGAAATGCCAGCGGACCTGGCCGGTGGCCGCGTCGACGGCGACGATGGAGGAACTGTACTTATCGTCCAGCGCGGTACGCTCGCCCGCCCAGAAGTCTGGCGTGGCGTTGCCGGTTGGCAGGTAGATCAGGTTCAGTTTGGCGTCGTAGGACATCGCTGACCAGACGTTCGGCGTGCCGCGGGTGTAGGTCTGGCCTTCCGGCGGCAGGCCGGTCAGGTTCGGATTACCCGGATCCCATGCCCAGGCCAGCTTACCGGTGTGAACGTCGTAGGCGCGAACCACGCCCGGCGGCTCGCCGGTCGAGTAGTTATCCGCGACGCGACCGCCGACGACAACGACGTTCCCGGCCACCAGCGGCGTCGAGGTTTGCTGATAATATCCGGGCTTAATCTCACCCATGCCGACGCTCAGATCCACGGTTCCATGGTCACCGAAGTCGTCGCAGACCTTGCCGGTATCCGCGTTGATGGCAATCAGACGGGCATCGGTGGTGGGCAGGAACAGACGGCGAGGACATGCCGCTGGCTGTGTTTCTGCCTGTGACGTTGTCACGGTGGAGTGGTCTTCAAAATAGCCCAGACCGCGACAGCGCTGCCAGTTAGGGGCCGTGGCTTTGGAATCGTAGCGCCATTTTTCTTTACCGGAATCCACGTCCAGCGCCAGCACTTTACTGTACGGCGTACAGACATACAGCGTGTCGCCAATCTGCAGCGGCGTGTTCTGATCTTCCGCACCCGAGCCGTTGCTCTGCGGAATATCGCCGGTGTGCGCAACCCACGCGACTTTCAGCGAGCTGACGTTTTGCTTGTTAATCTGGTCCAGCGCGGCGAATCGGTCACCGTGGGTGGTGTTGCCCCAGTGCTCCCAGTTCTTTTGCTGCTCGCCGGGTGCGACGGGTTTCACCGGCACGGGCTCGTTCGCTGCCACAAGGGTTTGCGGCTTAAACATCCAGCCGAGGCTGACCAGCATGGCCACCGCGAGCAGCGCCGCGACGCCAAAAGCGGGGGCTTTGTTTGGTGCAGTGTGGTTTGCCGCACGCAGGAAGGGCCAGACGATGGCGCACAGGAACGCCAGCACGGCAAAGGTAAACAGGCGGGAGAAGAGCGGCCAGAAATCCCAGCCCGCATCGCTTACCGCCCAGAACAGCGAGGCAATAAACGCGATGCCGTAAAGCAGGATCCCGCTGGTGCGGTTGAGGAAAATCAGGATCGCGGCAATCACCATTGCCACGCCCATTATCAGGAAGTAACTACTCCCGCCTACGGTGGCGAGCTTAAAGCCCAACCCGCCGACCGCCAGACCGATGAGCATCATCAGTCCGGCAAGAAGCCACTGCAGAATACGCGGTATTCCACGTGGCGCGCTGCCAAATGCCATTTCTCTCTCCTTTAGATCCCGCCGCCGTGTCGGGTATGTACCAGTTGGGTAATAAATGCGGTGGGATTGATGATTAGTACGGGTGAATTCGTTTTTATCAAACCGTTTGTGAACCATTTGGTGAATTCACGGCTATGATAAAACTGTTAAATTGTTTTACGCAATTGTTAATGAATGATTTCGCATTATTTGATTAACGCGCAGGTCTGTTCCCTCGCCCCTTTAGGGGAGAGGGTTAGGGTGAGGGGTATTAAACCGGCATCGATTTACGGATGGCGCTCAGCAGCGTTTGCGCGCCGGTGGAAAGCGGGGTATCTACCCGGGTCAAAATGCCGATAGGTTCACCAGCGCCGGGGGCCGTTACCGGGAGAGCGGTCAGCGTGCCCTGGCGCAAATCATCTTTTACCGCGCCGGAGGGAACGAACCAGACGTAGTCATAGTCGAGGGTGAGCTGGCGTGAAAGCGAGGCTGACAGCGTTTCGATACACCCTGAGGGCAGCGTACACCCCTGCATTTGCAGCAAGGTTTCGGCGGTCTGACGCGGGACGGTCCCTTTCGGGCACACCACCACCGGCCACTCCATGACGCGGCTTAACGTCACCGTGTCCTGCAGCAGAGGGTGATCGGGACGAACCACCAGCTTCAGGGACTCCAGGAACAGCAGCTCGTAATTGAGACCGCCCATCAGTTCAGGGTCGGACATGCGGCCAATCCCGATATCCAGCTCGCCCGATTTCAGCCCCGCGAGCAGCATGGTGTTATTCATGGTGGCAACCTGGATCGTGGTATGCCGTTGCTGCTTGTGGAACTGGCCAATCACCGGCGGAAGAATGCCCAGCGCGGCGGTGGGCAGTGCCCCGACGCGGACGACCTCGCTGGTGTGTTCTTCTTTTCGGTGCAGGGACTGGCCTGCGGTATTGAGCGCATCCAGCACTTTGACGGCGTGCGTAAGGAACTGTTCGCCCACGATGGTAAGCTGCGCCCCCAGCCGACCCCGGTCAAAAAGACGGGCGCCGGTCAGCTGTTCAAGCTCGTTGAGGGTTTTCGAGAGCGCAGGCTGGCTCAGGTTAAGAGTTTCAGCCGCACGCCCCAGCGTTCCCTGTTGAGCGACGGCCACAAATGTATGCAAATGGCGCAAGCGTATGCGCTGACTGAACAGACCATTTTTTTCCATAGGCGATGTTAAAAACAGAGCGATGCGGGTGACAAGCTAAGTTGTTTAATTTTGATAACTTGATAGCAAAATATTTTTAACATTTGATCTGTTTGAGTTACAACATGTTTTTCGGCAGGGGAAGAAAAGTGAACATCCTTGTTCATTTATTGCTCACTGCAGAGAGGGAGGGTTAAGGGGTCAGATCACGCCGTCACCGCCGTCAGAACACCATACCTGGCCGGAGGTAAATGAACATTCATCCGAGGCCAGCGTGACGTACAGCGGGGCAATCTCGACGGGCTGACCCGGACGTCCCAGCGGGGTATCGCCGCCAAACTCCTTCACTTTTTCCATCGGCTGGCCACCGCTGGATTGCAGCACCGTCCAGTAAGGGCCAGGGGCGACCGCGTTGACGCGAATGCCTTTCGGACCCAGCTGCTTGGCTAAGGATTTGGTAAATACCGCCAGGCAGGCTTTGGTCTGGGCGTAGTCCAGCAGCACCGGGCTCGGCTTCACGGCCTGAACGGAGGAGGTATTAATGATAACAGACGAGGCTTTCAGGTGGCGCAGCGCCGCCTTCGTGATCCAGAATGGGGCATAGACGTTGGTTTTAAACGTCGCGTCAAAATCTTCGGTAGTCAGCTCTTCAAGGGATTCACGGAACTGCTGACGACCGGCGTTATTGACCAGAATATCCAGCCCGCCCAGCTTCGAGACGGCTTCTTCGACCAGATTCTGGCAGAAGGTTTCGTCCCGAACGTCCCCCGGCAGCGCGACGGCGTTCCGGCCTTCGGCTTTGATCAGGTCGATGACCTCCGCGGCGTCTTTTTCCTCTTCAGGCAGGTAGTTAATGGCCACGTCTGCACCTTCACGGGCATAGGCGATGGCCACTGCGCGACCGATACCCGAGTCACCGCCGGTGATCAGCGCTTTTTTACCGGCCAGGCGGCCATGCCCTTTGTAGCTGGTTTCACCGTGGTCGGGTACAGGTTGCATTTCGGATGCCAGTCCCGGTGGCGTTTGCGGCTGTTCCGGGAACGGGGGCTGCGGGTAAGCGTTCGTACGTTGTTGGGTATCACTCATAGCTGACTCCTTAAGCCAAGGGGTGAGATTTGATGGATAACTGCAGCGTTAACGCTTCGCTGAATTATTTCTGCAAACGATCGACACGGACGACAGCAGGAGATGATTTTTTATCAAGCGAACCGTTGATGCTGATCATCTGGTCGGGTTTTACCGTTCTGCCGTCGAAGACTGCCTGGGGAATAATAACGTCGATTTTTCCGGTTTTATCCTGAAATACAAACTTATCGCCGCTACCGTCAATAAGATTACCGCGTAATGAAATGGTCGCACCGTCGTGCAGTTGTTTTGCCTGATCGATGGTCATAATACGCGCGTCATCGGTTCCGCGATATCCGCTATCCAGGGCGTGGGGCGGCGGTGGGGCTTCACCTTTTTGTAACCCGCCGTTATTATCTGCCCATGCGGCCGGAACCAGAAATATCAAAAAAGCGGAAATAAGCGATAATTTCATCGGATATCCTTCATTTTGGGTGTCTTGACTTATTAAGTATTGTTGCTATTCCTTTATGTGGCAAATGTGATAAGTCCTAAAAACATTCGCGTTAGAAATCAAAATTATCGGATAATAAGCGAAACGGTGACGATGGCCATGAAGCGTGAAAATGAAAAGTTACCCGGGATAGAGGAAAGATATCGCTTGCTGACGTTTGAATACGCGTTTCGTCAGGTGGGGTTTATTGTTCTGTTAGG
>OGTM01000175.1_pt1 | contig 31541 bp, 30 predicted proteins | sample 1574581 | NCBI WGS metagenome assembly OGTM01 (sample SAMN03295850, study PRJEB24534) | human gut metagenome | isolation source: fecal sample 3 from infant 7 | host: Homo sapiens | place: USA: Pittsburgh, PA | collected 2014-07 | reverse complement strand
TTAATCAGCGAGTCAGCTTGGGAAGAAATGACCTGCTTATTCGCACCTTCCCTAACAAGCTCATCTTTCGTAAATTTACCATCTATCAGCTTACGAATATGATTTTCGATTTCAGATAGTAAAAGAAAAGGTTCTGACAACTGTCTGAACTGAGAGCTAAGATCGGTAGTAGTTATAATCCCACTAATTCTTTGATCAGCAGATCGTACTAATACGTAAGCATACTCAATAATTCTAGGTAGTGCAGAAAAAATAGAGTCGCTGGCGTTTATTTCCCTGTGTGGCTTCATATAATCACGCACAACCGCAGATTCGGATTTGGTCAACGCTAGTTTTGGAGCAATGCTTTCCCAACTAATGACACCTTTAACATCTCGCTCGCTGGTCATAACGGGTAGTTGAGAGTAGTCATGCCGTAACATCAATGTGATGGCTTCTGTTAATGTGGCGTCAGGTTTCACGGTCACTAGCTTAACATCTGATGCTTCGAGTCGACTAACACGGAAGGCTGGCTCGGAAACTGCACCGGAAATTAGTTCATCTTGCGGCTGAAATACTGTTTCAGGTATAGCTAATTCGCCGTTACCTGATTCGGTTGCTTCGTCTAAGCATTCACCCGCTTCATGGGTCGTTGCGTCACTCCTAGGAGGTGCATAGATAGTAATTTTTGCATCCAGCGGCACACTATCAAAATCAGGTTCGGTTTTAACTCCTAAGTTTTCTAATGCTTTGCGAATTTTGTACGCAACCATGTAGCCTCGACGCTCTGCGCCAAACCAGCTTATGAATTCTCGCACTGATATTGGGTTTGAGGGCATACCGGCTTTTAGTTCACGAATGATTTCGTTAAGTCTTTCTCGATTTTCTACTGCCATAAAATTTTCTCCATGTAGGTTGGCGACTACAGTTAGCTTTCAGTCTTGATCTTGGGCTTCTCATGCTTTTTTTAAATCTGGACAACGAGGCTGGATTGGCTTTTTCAGCTCACCTCAGATTGCACCATCCCATACACATAGCTCAGATTCCTAATGTTCAGTATAAGGAGGCCAGAATACGAATTGCCCTTACCGCTAGTGCCAGCGCGTTGAGTTTAGTAGATGCCTTATTCATTTAGAATTTGATAAAAATACAAGACTCGGACAACAAGCTGCAATATTAATCGTTATTTTTCGACTCGAGGCTAACTTTCCGCCCTTGGCACAAAACTGACATTGCAGAAATAGTAGGTCAGTTTGGATCGAGGAGCGGAAGTTTGCAATCGCTCTCATAGCTGGTGTCAGCGGCACTCATGTCAGCCCAGGAAATGTTGTCAGTTACTCTATCCAGGGGACAGGTTCACCAAGATAGGTGTGTGTGCAGCAGCGGCAAGTTACTTTCACGTCCTTTCCCGAAATTGAAGGATTTACCTGTTGAAGAATTCCATTCTCATCAACAAACAGACCTGGATAAAAACTACTTTCACCAATGCAGACTAAATCTCTTCGCTGATGCTCATGTCGTGCGACTAACCAGAATACAGGCTCGGTAGTATCAAGACGCCCACCTACTTCACTGAATATTTCATCCCATGGTTTGCCAATGTGTTTGATCAGGAAATAAAACAAGGGTGTATAATCTCGGCCACGCTTCAGTCTGCCATGCATTGTCCCGCGCTTTGCCAGTAGCTCATTTCCGACTTTTTTACAGTTGCGTTCCCAGCGATACTCAGCACCAGGATTATTAGATTGATGTCGTGTAGTGGTGTTGACGCTGCGATACAGCTTACGGGACTTATTCTGTTGATGAGTACGCATAGCTCGATCTCGTGCATCCTTTCTTTTGTGGGTCGGTAGCGCCTGCCGGAGCTAGATTCAGTAGTGTGTGGCTGTATTAAAAACAACCATGCTTACAGACAGTCGCATTATGCTGAAATACCGTCCTACTGAAACTACCCAAAAATCCGCTCATGACAAAGAGAACATGGCCTGAAGCAGCATGGCGGAGTTTAGCAAAGCGCGCCATTCAAGACATAATCTTGAAGCTAACCGCGCATGTCGAAGCCTGATTTTTGAAAATCTCTATAAACTTCCGGATTGCTGAAGGCCGGGAATTTGGCTTTATGGGCGGCTGATTTTATCGCTTCGCAATAGGCGCTATTGCCGTTACTGGTTGAAATGCTTAAAGGTGTGCCATCCTGAGCAAATTCAATATGCAACCTGCATTGTTTCCCTTTCCAGTTTTGCGGCTCTTCAATTTCGGCGTTTATTGCCGCCCTGATTGCCCGCGCCTGCGCGCCCCATTCATCCCGATCGTCCCAGCGTCCTGAACCGCAATTACCCGTTGCCGTGGTCTTATGGCAGCCGGAAGGGTGTAGCGGCGCGCATCCGGCGGCCAGGTTCACCACTATAGCCACCACAGCGATTTTCTTTACTGCTTGAGACATTCCCATCTCTTACCCCGCAATCCATTTTAGCTTCAGTAATGTTTAAATATTCTTCCGCACTTCCTGGCCTCTTTTCAACTACCAATAACGGGTTACAACGTCGGCGACCATGCTACCGGTTCCATCTCCGACTAACCGTTCGTTTTTGAACTATGTTTAACACCAGTCAGAATAATAAAATGATTAAGTATTTACAGGACCTGAGCGGCGGGGCCTCCCTCCGGAGCATTTGAAAGCCAGAACCTCACTTAAAAGTGTGGCAACATTTCGTGGGTAATATTCATGTCCGGAGAATAACGTGTTCGGAAAACTGTTGTTAAACTACATGCCCGGTTTACAAAATTTGTTAGCCTACGATAAAAGCTGGCTAAAACATGATGTTAAAGCCGGGTTATCCGTTGCGGCCGTAGCGCTCCCTGTTGCGATTGCTTACGCTGAGCTGGCGGGGGTGGGGGCAATTGTAGGGCTCTATTCCTGCGTTTTACCGATGATAGCTTACGCACTGTTTGGCTCTTCACGCCAGCTTATTGTGGGCCCTGATGCCACAACCTGCGCGGTGATTGCGGCCGTCGTATTTCCGCTTTCTGCAGGAAACCCCGAACTGCACTGGCAGCTGACGATCATCATGACATTGATGATGGGCGGGTGGTGTTTGCTTGCCAGTAAATTTCGGCTGGGCGCGCTCGCCGATCTGCTTTCTCATCCCATTCTTACCGGTTTACTTAATGGCGTAGCCGTGACGATTATTGTCGGGCAATTAGGCAAGGTGTTGGGGATTAAGCTTGATGAAGCGCAGGTTATTGAAAAAATAATCGCCTTGCCAGGTCGACTTTCAGATAGCCATTTATTAACCGTAGGAATATCCCTTTTTACGTTAATTATTTTAATGGTGATCAAAACGTATCGCAGCCAGTGGCCAGCACCTTTAATCGCCATTGTGATAACAACGGCACTGGTATGGGTGACCTCTGCGCAACAGTACGGCATTGCCACGATTGGGGGAGAAGGCTTCCAGCCTGGTTTACCGGTCGTTCACTGGGGGGCGTTCCAGCCGGGGCCGATGCGTGATTTGGTGATCCCGGCGCTGAACCTGGCGTTGGTCAGTTTTGTCAGTCTGATGCTGACCGCCCGCAGTTTCGCCGCAAAAAATGGCTACGAAATTAATGCGGATGCAGAGTTCCGGGCTTTGGGTATTGCGAACATTATGTCGGGGTTATCTCAGGGGTTTGCTATCAGTGGCGCCGATTCCCGGACTGCGGTGAATGATTCGGTTGGGGGGAAAAGCCAGCTGGTTTCCGTGGTCGCCGCCTTGATCATCGGTCTCGTCGTAGTATTTTTCACTCAGCCATTACAATTCATTCCGGTATCTGCGTTAGGGATTGTTCTAATGTACGCATCGTGGTCATTGATTGATTTACGTGGGCTATGGAACCTGAGGCGCAGAAATAAACAGGCCTTTCGCCTGGCCTTCTTCACGTTTGGCTGTGTGTTAATTATCGGCGTTATCCAGGGGATTGGCCTTGCGGTGTTGCTTGGGTTATTACAATTCCTTCGTACGGTGTTTCGCCCCTCTGAGCACCTGCTGGGCACTGACGAAGAGGGAATGATTCACTCGTTAGGGAATACCACCGATATAAAAATGGTCCCGGGCGTGCTGATGTATCGATTTAACTCACCGTTGACCTATTTTAATGTGGCTTATTTTAAACGTCGGGTATTGAACCTGGTTGATGGAGCAGCCATACAGCCTAAATGGGTGGTCATTGATGCCGTTGCCTGCTTCACCTATTCAGACATCAGTGTCCTGGCAACCATTAATGAGTTAAAGCGCGATCTGAAAGGTCGACAGATTAAATTAATTCTTGCGGGCAGGAAAACGGAGTTAACACGCTGGTTTAAAGACAGTCGGCCAACAATGAATGATGATGACATGATTCTGGCGCCAGACCTCTACCTGGCACTTCGGTTCATTCAAAGCAAAGAGAGTGCGAGTGAGGGGGAATCAGTCGGTGATACATAACCAAATAGTGGTGAAAGGCTTGTAGCAAATGCTACTGGCAGGCAGGGAACACTCACAATTACCCACAGGATGAGAATAAAGATAATGATGGTTTTCTGAAGTATGGGATTATCCACTAAAAATGACTCCGACTTGCTCGCTGAAAAAGCAGAATAGATGAACAGTCGTCACGTATCCACCACTAAATGTGGGGGTATGAATGAAATTTACCCTGATTCGATTTTGAGATGACCCTGCCCGTAGCCGGTTTCTCCGCTGTGAATGCGCAATCTCTGGTGCGCCGTATCAGGCTGATGGCTATAAGCAAGGAGGGGACCTTGAGTACCATTCATTTTCGCCAGAACAAAAATAGATAGGGTAGTGCCTACAAATAAATAAACTCATAACTCACAATGTAACTTCCAATATTATTCACACGGGCCGTTACCCACACCCCAGTCATTCCCTGCTTACGGTGGCTGTGCAGATATTCTTTGTTTGTACAAAGCTGAATCCATCTGTTGGTGTTCTGATCTTTTAACCAGAGACCCGCTTCACAATGGCCATGCTTACCTCTCGAAGGACCCGGAAAGACAACCTCATATTCAGATTCATAGCCAATTATTTTGTCCGGGAAGAGATAGACATAAATATCATAACCATTTAAGCTCAATACAAACCCAAGGCAAAAACCGCATAAGAAAGTATTAGCAAAGTATTTTAAAGTTTGGTTAAAGGCGTGCACAAAAAAAGCACGTATAACCAAAAGCGCGCCAATCGCTACTCCAACAGAAATATATGTTGTCCATTCAGGAATCGATTTTTGCAAAATGGTATAATTGGAGATGCTTGTTGTCCATGACATATACCAGATCCATGCACCTAAAATGGTAAATGTTATGGCTGTTATAAGTAGCCTTTTAAACTTATTTACGGAAGGGTGTTTTCCAGTCATTTTTTTATTTTGTATGTATCAACAGATAGCATCATTTTTTTTAGGAAAGGCCATTATATATCATTAACCTTAACATGACTCATGTTTCGATATGAATTTTTAAACGCCATCTTCTGACTGCAGCTTGCCCGCTACCCGCGAGCAAGCCACACCCCTTAGCGATACAGCGTCTTTTCCGCAACCGGAATAAGGAGCCCGGATCGCCAGTCCGCGAGCGTCAGCTGCGCAAGCTTACCCAGCGCGGTATAAAACGGATGCCCGGCGTTGTCGACAAACACGGACAGGAAGCGGGTGCTCCACGGCAGCAGGTGCCACGCCAGAAGTTGAGCGCACTCCTCCTCGCGGCCGTTCTCGGCCAGCCATGCCGTCAGCAGCAGCAAAGTCCCGAAGTGATCTTCCGGTTCATTCTGCTGCATTTCAAATGCGATAGCGTTCTCCCGCATCCACTGGCGCAGCGCGAGGGTCGAATCGCCGAACAGCACGGATTCGCGGTCCAGCCAGACGGAGCCCCACGGTGGCGCGGGTAGGGCGTAAGGGCCAATAAACAGCCGTTGCCAGGCGTCCGTCAGCGGTTCGTCGGCAGACGCGGCAAAGGTGTCGGCTACGGGTCGCAGCGTTTCCGAAGGCAGAGGCCAGTCCTGAACCCATTCGCCTGCGGTGAGGGCCTGCACCAGCGGCGCGGCCTGCTCGCTGTCTGGCGCGAAATAAAACAGCGCACCCAGCACCCGGGCGCTGAACGCGAACGATTCACGATGTGAGACATCTTTCATTACATCTTCCTTGCTCGCGCGGAGGGTGTCCGCGCGACTGAGTTAACCGATAATACAAACCATAGAATAAACCACGGTCACGCCATTCACCCGTTACACCTTCTCGATCTGTACCAGATTGGTGTGCTGCGGGTTGCCTTTGGCCAGCGGTGACGGGCGGTGCGTGGTCAGGGTGTTGATGCATGAGCCGTGGTCGACACGATCGCCACTCATATTGGCGTCGTGCCAGGCCCCCTGGCCCATGGCGCTGACGCCTGGCATGATGCGCGGCGTCACTTTCGCTTCAATTCGTACCTCGCCGCGGTCGTTAAAGACCCGCACCGTATCGCCGTTCTTAATGCCGCGTTTTTCGGCATCGACAGGATTAAGCCAGACCTCCTGGCGGCAGGCGGCTTTCAGCACGTCCACGTTACCGTAGCTCGAGTGGGTACGGGCCTTAAAGTGGAAGCCAAACAGCTGCAGCGGGAACCGCGCGCGCTCGGGCGCATCCCAGCCGTCGAAGGTTGACGCGTAGACGGGCAGCGGGCTGATGGTCTCATCTTTTTCCAGCTCCCAGGTGGCCGCAATCTCCGCCAGCTTGCTGGAGTATATTTCAATCTTACCCGATGGGGTTTTCAGCGGATTGGCTTCCGGGTTTTCACGGAATTTTTTATAGGCCACAAAATGGCCGTTCGGATCTTTGCGCTTGTAAATGCCTCTTTTTTTCAGCTCGTCATAGGACGGCAGTTTGGGATCTTTTTCGAGCATTTTGGCATACAGATACTGCAGCCACTGTTCCTGCGTCCGTCCTTCGGTGAATTTCTGGTGGATATCCGGCCCGAGGCGTTTCGCCACTTCGCTCATGATCCAGTAGATGGGCTTGCGTTCAAACTTCGGCGCGGTCACGGGCTGAAGGAATATCAGGTAGCCCATGTTGCCCGCATAATCGTTTGGAATGATGTCTTCCTGCTCGACGGTCATCAGGTCCGGCAACACGATATCGGCATACTTCGCTGACGATGTCATGAAGTTATCAATGACCACAATCATTTCGCACTTGCTTTCATCCTGCAGGATATCGTGGGTTTTATTGATATCGGAGTGCTGGTTGATGAGGGTGTTGCCCGCGTAGTTCCAGATGGACTCCACTGTCAGACGGATGGATGGACTTGAAGTAGTTGACTCAACGCTACTTAAGGTCCTGATATGACTGACATTAACCATGATAATACTGTATGTCCATCCAGTTATTTCTCTGGGTCTCCCTATCTGTATCAGCAAGTCTACACCTCAAGTCCTGACACAAGGCTGACACAAATCAAGGACCTTGCAGTCCCTCAGTTAGTCCGTAGAGCCAATGGTCGATATACTATCCGCTTCAGACTCAAGGGACAGACCATCCCGTTTCTTTCAGTATCGACCCGAAGCACAGACAGGAGAGTAGCCACAATGCGTCAGAGAGAGCTTGCAGCCACAGCTAAGTCCTTCATGTTGGATAGGCCTGATGTCTCGCTACAGGAGCTTACGGACCACCTCCGGTCTATGGCTGAGCAGTTCCTGACAGACGCCAGTGATGACTACTGGAATGGACTTGAGGTCGCTACTTTGGTGGACGAGAAGTCCAACCTGAAGGAGCTAGCCGCTACGCAAGCCTTAAGTCTGGACCAGCAGAAGGGCATAAGGTTAGCGCTTGAAGTCCTGACCGCAGCACAGCAGAGGGTAGACACTGGTGATACCTCTGGTCTGATTAAGCTGATTGATGATGATAACCATACTGATTACTCAACTATAGGCGACTCTACGTCAATTCTGAAGAATGAGCAGGGGGATAGACCAGCAGTTTTCACACAGGAGCGCCAACCTGAGGTCACTATCGCCGACCAACCAGCTATCTGTAGTTTTTCTGAGCTAGTGTCCTCGCTGCTGGCTGAGAAGGTCCAGACCCTGAAGTCATCCAGCTACAAGGACCTGTCGTCCTCACTGAATACCGTCTCTCGGTTCTTACCTGAAGACATGGACCTGATGTCCCGCTCTGAGTGGCTGGCTGTCAGGGACGCTATGCTGGCTTCTGAGGTGAGACCGTCGACGATTAACAAGCTGCTGACTAAGGCGAAGATGTGTCTTGATTACGGTCTGATGAATGGGCAACTTGAGGGCCGCAACCCTATTGAACGGATGAAGCTGACCAAGGATATCGACTCCAGGCGCAGAGCGTTCACAGACGAGGAGCTGGAGAGACTTCTGGTCCGTGTTGAGTCTGAGTATCAGTTCACACGACATACGGCTCACACGACCTCAGAGGCCCGTAGATGGGCGTCTCTGGTGTCTGTGGTCACTGGCGCTCGGTCTGCTGAGGTCTGCCACCTGACTAAACGTGACATCGTAACCTTGGACAATGGACTGGTCTGTATCGACATCAATGAAGATGGGGACGGCAAGTCAGTGAAGAACAAGCATTCAGTCCGACTTGTGCCGTTGACCGATGGTGTGCATGGATTCGACTTAGCGTCCTTCCTCTCATGGGTAGACACGCAGCCTGACGAGGGTCCTCTCTTCGGGATGACTCCGAGCGCCTACTCAAACTGGTTTAACTCAAGGGTCCTGACTGAAGCTCTGGGAGACGCTACGGATGTCTCTCTCCACAGTCTGAGGCACTGGCTAGCGACCAGAATGAAAGAGCGTGGAGTCAATCTGGTGGATGCTCAAGGCATCTTAGGTCACAGCTCGCAGTCCATCACATACGATTTGTATGGTCGGGGACACGCAGTGAAGAGACTGGCTGATGCGCTTAAAGTGGCGCTTCTTTAAGTAGGAAGACACAAGGTGGAGACCATGATTGTTCCTGATGGTTGAACCTTGTGTTACTGAAGTCAGGACTGAAGTTATGGAGGGTGATAATAATCATAATCCCTCCTGACTATAGGCCCACTGGTCCGCCTTCGGCTGTCCCACTTTAAGTCTGTCTATGTGTCTTTATTTAAACTGGTTCCCTAACTCAGGTCCTCCAAATTTTCATTGCCTTTCAGCGACTTAAATATCCCCTCACCTTAGGGTGTTTAGGGTTCAGACCCTTAACTATCACCTTAGGAGAGACGGCCCGTCCTCCACCCCAATCAAAACCTTAAGAGGAGGACCATACATGGCCATTACAATTCAGTGCTACACCGAGTCTGACAATGCGGCCTTCTTCGGTGACGATTCCGACCACCAGCAACAGCTACCAGCACCGACATATGACGAACCCAAGGCCCGCACAGGTAAGCCTCCTGTGGTCATCGACAATCGGGCTGTCCGTGCGTGGCTGATTGAGACTGGATGTCTCTCTTATTCTCAGCTTGTTGAGGCGTACCCATGGGCTGACGATGTGTTCACAGGACTCTCGCGGGCTACCAGTGGCGCTGTTGGTGCTGGACTCCCGGTATCTAAGGCGTACCTGTTCTCTGCCTTATATAGCACCAACGACATCTTCTCCCGCAACACTGCCAAGTCATACACCGCCATCACGGGTCGTTCACCGTCTCCTCGCTACCTGCGCCACGTTAATAGCGTGCTTCAGGCTACGGCTGTGAGTCTGGCTAAGGTTCTGAAGGACCGAGAGGATTACACGTGGCTGGACTACAACGATCAGTGCCTGTCCTGAGAGCCGCGCCAGCTCTGGGCTGGAATACACCCTCACTATAGGGACACCCCCCTAAACTATCACTATAGGGAGACCAACCTTGCCTCTGAGTCTGATGCGTCAGAACATGCGAGCATCTGGTCAACCGACATTAAGTATCTCTCCTAAGTAGTCAAGGTCTGTGACCGCCTCTGTCAGACCTCCTGTATGACCTCCAGCTCGTTAGCGTTCTTCAGTCATCTCATTGGCTTAAGTTTATCACCGCTCACCATCTGGAGTCCTTACAGCTCGTCTTGACATGCGGTCGCACCTTTATATGGCTGGAAGAGACCTCCTCTGTCAGACGCTATCTAACCAACCCAGAAAACGGGTTTGTTAAAAAGAGTAACATGGGTCTCCACCTTCATGAGGACCACTCCGGTAAAATTGCGGAGTGAACGGGTGGCTCTATCACAGGTCGCGAAAATGGAAACCTGCTTAACGTCCCCAAAACTGAGCAGTGCTCAAAGCTGAGGAATAGGCAGAAAATCCGCCTTATCCGAACGGAAAACTTTTCCGACCGAACCAATCACCGCAATGGTCATCGCAGACCACATCACAATTACCTCAAGTCATTCTGTTTGCGTCCTGTTGCCTGCTGGTCTCCCTTTACGTGGGGGCTTGAGTAGGTCAGTAGGGTGCGACTTCAGGGTGCAAACAAAAGGAGTACACGTAAATGTCTCAACAAGAAATCAGCATCATTAACCTCGACCAGCTTGTGTCCATGACCTCAGTTGAAATTGCGGAGCTGACAGGAAAAGAACATAAACACGTTTTACGAGATATTCGTAATATGGTCGAAGAGCTTAACGGGTCCAAAACTGAGCAGCGAGATTCTGGCAGCTCAACTTTGAGCAGCGAGCTTAACGGGTCCAAATTTGGGCGCGTTGGCGAGGAAGTATACAAGGACGCGAAAGGTGAGAGCCGAACAATGTATCGTCTCGACCGTAAGCATACTTTTATTCTGGTCGCTGGCTATTCCGTTCACCTCCGCGCCAAGTGTTACGACCATATTCAGACGTTAGAGCGTCGAGTCCTTCAACTGGAAGAGCAGAAGACCCGAGCCGCCGCTCAGTCCGCTAACCGTCGAGGCGTGACTTGGGGTGACTACTGCAAAACCTATGGTCTACCCGCTCAGAAGCTAATGACCGCACTTCTTCAGCATCGTGGTCTCTTTCGTAAGAACCCAATCAGCAACGAGTGGTCTGTAAATCCGAAGTATTCCGACTGCTTTCGTATCATTAAGCCGTCAGACCAGAAGTTCTCAGCAGGTGGTTATAACTTCCGGTTCAATGCTAAGGGGCTGGAGGTCTTCGGTAAGCCTGCGACAGTCGATAGGCTGAGAGGCATCCTTATTGCCTTCACTGGCACCGACCAGCAGAAGCAAGAGCACCTCCTGAAGCAGGCCCAATCCGGCAAGCTGGAGGGACTCTAAGATGATTGACCCTCGCACACCTATCGGCAAAGCGACCCTCCGTTACCGTGGTCTTCCTACACGTCATCTGCTGTCTCTGCTGAGACTTGGTGTCGAAGACCCCGAGCGCCCTTACTACAGTCGAGACGAGCTGATATCCATGCTGGTGGACCGTGATTTGAATAATCAGTTACGCCGAGCCTTTGCGAAACTGGAGTCTTGACCGCTCCGGAAATCTCCGGACCGTAAACCTTAATTTAAACCTTTTGAGATGACCGATGCGGGGAGACCCGTAGGCGCTACTGCGTCTGCGATACCGATAGTCTCAACTCTCAAGAGGAGAATTACCTATGATGTTCAACAACAACAACTGGAAGCTGTCAGTCACCGACATCAACCTTTATGAAAACACTGTGAGTCTGGACGGTCAGCCCTATCCGCTGTCATTCGCTATTAAGACCCTGATTCCGGGCTATCTGTCAGGACTGCCGTCCACCAGCCGCGAGGCAATGGAAATGCTGGAAGCGCTGGCTGAAGCTGGCGTGACCATCGGCAACTTCTTCAGTAATGAACTGATGACAGCCTACCAGCGTCGCCAGCTTAACAAACGAGCTGAGGCCGAGCGTATCGCCAAAGAGCAGAGACTTCAGGCAGACCGTATGCGTGAAGAGAACATGACAGACGCAGAGTGGCAGAAAGAGCTACAGCGCCGCGAACAGGTCAAAGCTGAGCGTCGTGCTTATGGAGAGAACCTCCGCAACGCTACCCATTCTGCTGGTCGTTCCCGTGCTGCTGTCATCGCTGATATTGATTCCGGTAGCAACTGGATGGACTCCATCTAAGAACACACACACACCTTCTGTCCCTGACCTGTGGCTGGGGACATCAAGATTTCATTAAGGAGAGAGATTATGAACATGATTAAAGACGCGTATCAGTTTGGTATTGAGCCAGTACGCATCACCGACACTGACAACATTCAGATTAATGAAGGTCTGCCGACTAACGCTGACCCGCAGGTCTATGCCTTTGAGCTGGCTAAGCTGGTTAAGACCATGCTGAATGGTGTTCTTAAGTCCGCTCAGGAGAACATCCCGTTCCCTGTAGAAGTCCTGCCTACCCGCAATAGCCTGCCTACCCCAATCATTGCTCACACTCTGGCTGACCGCTCTGTGGTCGTTCCTGTCCGTGGTGGTAAGCGACCTGAAGTCGTGACCGTTCCGTCTGGTCAGGAGATTGTCGTCGAGCCTATCGAACAAGCTATCCTCATCTCGGAGCAGACTAAACTGTGGGACGCGAAGGCATCCACCGGTTTCACTCAGGGCACACTCCAGCAGGACGCTATGAACATCTGTGAGAATGTGGTCCGTACCATCAACGCTCGCATGGTTGACGTTCTGGAGTCCTCCAAGCTGCTGAAGACCGTAGAGCTGCCAGTCCTGACTGGTAGCCTGACCGCTAAGGCAGACACTATCATGGACGCTCTGTACGAGAGCACCGAGTCATCCTTTGGCGCTGAAGTGTCTGATTACGGCATCATCGCCCATGAGTCCCAACTGAAAGCACTGTCACGTCTGGCTGCTAAACAGGGCTTCTCTGGTGAAGACGCTATCGTTGATATGCTGGGTACCGACATCGCGTATTACAACGGTGAAGACAAAGGCGTGTTCATGCTGGCTAAGCGCTTCACGGCCCTGAGCTTCGGCTGCTTCCGTCACGACGGTGAAAATATTACGGTCGTCCTATCTCGTGATGGTGACACCCAGTCTCACTCTCTGGAAATCCTCGGTAAGGTCTTCGTTGTCGCTGAAGCTGCTACGACAGTTAAGCTGGACACTGGCGCTGCAACCGCAGTCCTGCCTGTAGTCAAACGCCTGAAGTTCACCAAGACCGAAGCGTAACAGCAATGGGTAAGAGCATTAGTAAAGGCCTCCGGTCCATCGCTAAGGGCTTCTCCGCTGGTGGTGGTACATCCGTATCACCTCCGGTCCCTGCGCCTGCTGTGGAGCTTCCTGTAGAGCCTGATGCGGCACCAGTGGTGGAGACACAGAACGACACCCCGGTTAAGACTCCTAGCATGGGTAAGGCTGGACTGAATGTTGGCAGGACTTCAGGTGGTGGATTATCAATGTGATTAATTAACTATGGTCTGGGCCTTCGGTCTGGACTTTATTTTGTACTAGTTATCTAGTGCAGTGGTGCAATAGACACAGGAGGACGCATGGACCTGCATAAAGTCTATCTTGTCGTCTTCCTGCTGAAGCTGGTGCTGGTGGTCGTGCTTACAGTTCGGGTTCGGCTGTGAGCTGGCGAGCAGCTAACGATGAGTTTTGGACCAAAAGTTAGAGACCTCATTCAATACAATTAAGACACCAATGTTCCCCGGTGCCACCCTGAGTCCTGACAAAGAGGCCACCGGGGGTCCTGACCAGCCGTCTAGACATCCCGTCTAATGACACAAGTCTGGCACAAAGAATGACACAAGGTCTTGACTCAATGCAGGACCTCAGGCCTACTAAGGTCTCTCGTGACTCTAACGAGTAACCGCTTCAAGTCCTTGAAGTTCCAGATGAACTTAATCGGCACGTCCAGCTTATCCTTGCCGCGCACGCCGTCGCGCAGGGCGGTCATCTCCGGCCCACGGGCGATGGCGTCCGTCCAGCTGAAGCAGGAAATTTGCGTTTTGACCGGGTTATCCGGCAGCGGCATACGTTCGATGGTGATGGTGTAGGTGGACTCACGCGCGCCGCTGTTCCCGCCGTTGATCCCCACGTTTCCGGTGAGGATCGGCAGCATGGCGATAGCGCGGGAGGTCAGCTCGCCGTTCGCCTGACGCTGAGGTCCCCAGCCCTGACAGATATAAGCCGGTTTAGCGGAGCCGATTTCCCGGGCAAGCTTAACGATGCGATCGGCGGGAATACCGGTGATGCGGGAGGCCCACTGCGGCGTTTTCGCCGTGTGGTCATCGCCCTGGCCGAGAATATACGCTTTGTAGTGACCGTTAGCAGGCGCGCCTTCCGGCAGCGTTTTTTCGTCGTAGCCAACGCAGTATTTGTCGAGGAATGGCTGGTCGACCAGGTTTTCGTCGATTAATACCCAGGCAATACCCGCCACCAGCGCGGCATCGGTTCCCGGACGGATCGGGATCCATTCATCTTCGCGTCCGGCTGCCGTGTCGGTGTAGCGCGGGTCGATAACAATCATGCGCGCATTGGACCGCTCGCGAGCCTGTTCCAGATAGTACGTAATCCCGCCGCCGCTCATGCGCGTTTCCGCCGGGTTATTGCCGAACATGACCACCAGTTTGGTGTTTTCGATGTCCGAGGTGCTGTTGCCGTCGTTGCTGCCGTAGGTGTAGGGCATCGCGCAGGCAATTTGCGCCGTGCTGTAGGTGCCGTAGTGGCTCAGGAAGCCGCCGTAGCAGTTCATCAGGCGCGCCACCAGCGAAGCGTAAGGGGAGGAGCGGGTGATATTGCCGCCGACAATCCCGGAAGAGTAGTTGATATACACCGCTTCGTTGCCGTAGTTGGCCACCACGTCTTTCAGGCTGGCGGCGATCGTGTCGAGCGCTTCATCCCACGTGATGCGCTCGAACTTGCCTTCGCCGCGTTTGCCCACGCGCTTCATCGGGTAGTTCAGACGGTCAGGGTGATTGATGCGGCGACGAATAGAACGTCCGCGCAGGCAGGCGCGCACCTGGTGATCGCCATACACATCCTCGCCGGTGTTATCCGTTTCGACCCAGTACACTTCGTTGTCGCGGACGTGCAGACGCAGCGCACAGCGGCTGCCGCAGTTGACCGAGCAGGCGCCCCACACCACGGTATCTTCAGGAGGCTGGACGGCGTGCTTTACCGCAGCGGCAGCGCTTTTAAGGCCAAAGGGAAGCGAGATCCCACCAGCGGCAAGCGCCAGAGAACCTATCGCCGTAGATTTCACGAGAGTTCGACGGCTAATTCCGCCGTCGTAATGTTCAGCATCGGACATGGCTCACCCCATCATTATTATTGCGTATTATTTCTCCCGAAATGATATCCGGGCTAATGATGGGGTGAGTGTTACTTATTTGGGGGTAGTAGATCTTAATCCTTATCAAATCAAAGGGAATTGACGCTCAATTACTGAGGTTCAGCTGCGGCACCGCTGCCTGTGCGGGTGTACAGAATTTTAAAGGTGTCGTTAGCGCAGTGGCCTACGACCTGCGTGCCCGCCTGATCGGCCTGGTCGTTTGGCACAATGTTCAGCGTAAAACCTGACTCAGGCACGCCGTTGTTGACGATCTTCTGCTGAATGTCGCTTTTCACGCGCTCGCAGGAATCCGGTGCCGCCAGCGCGGCCGTTGAGGCACTCATTAACAGCAGGGCGGTAATCCAGGGTAACCGTTTCATCTGTAGCTCCTTTTCTCTGTGTAGAGATTAATTTTAGCAGGCTTCGTGTAAACATCTGTATTTGCTAATATGATTGAGAATAATCTCCCTGTACGGAAATGAATGTGAAGAAATATGCAGCGATAACGCTCCTGGCAGCAACACTGGTGGGGTGCGACAACAGCTCCGCGCCGCTGTCGTTTACGCCCGAGATGGCGAGTTTTTCAAACGAATTTGATTTTGATCCGCTGCGCGGCCCGGTCAAAGACTTTACCCAGACGCTGTTCAACGAGAAGGGCGAAGTCTCTAAACGGGTCACCGGCACCGTCTCGACGGAAGGGTGTTTCGATACGCTGGAGCTACACGACCTGGAGGCCAACACCAGCGTGGCGCTGGTGCTGGATGCCAATTACTATCTTGATGCGGAAACCCAGCAGCGCAAAGTGAAGCTGCAGGGCAAATGCCAGCTGGCCGAACTGCCGTCAGCCGGGGTAACGTGGGATACCGACGACAACGGATTTGTGGTGGCGGCGCACGGTAAAGAGATGGAAGTGAAGTATCGCTACGACGCGGATGGTTACCCGCTGGGCAAAACCACCGTCTCCGGCGATCAGCATCTGTCCGTCCAGTCGACGCCGTCGAAAGACCTGCGCAAAAGAATGGATTACTCGGCAGTCAGCATGTTGAATGACAAGCCGCTGGGCAACGTGACGCAGAGCTGCGACTACGATCGCCACAATAACCCGGTGAGCTGCGATCTGACCATCACGGACGACAGCGTCAAACCCGCCGTTGAGCACAAGTACACCATCAAGAACACGATTGAATATTACTGAGCGTAAAGTGCATTTTGTGCGTTTCGCCGGCGGCGCTACGCTTGCACGGGCCTACAATGAAGCACCCTGTAGGCCGGGTAAGCACAGCGCCACCCGGCAAGAAAGACAGCTCAACGGTTTATGACACGGTTTGTCATCAATCTTACTGCGCGGTAGGTTTCAGCAGGCTGGCGCCTGACGGTTTATGTCCGGCCAGGTGCTGATGCTGGAAAATGCACATGCGGATGGTGTTGCGATATTCACCGTTGATAAAGAACTCGTGAATCAGCTCGCCTTCCACCATAAAGCCCAGCTTGCGATAGATATGGATCGCTTTTTCGTTCTCTTTGTCCACAATCAGGTAAAGCTTGTAGAGATTCAGAACGTTGAATCCGTAATCCATTGCCAGCCTGGCCGCGCGTGACGCAAGGCCTTTTCCCTGATGCTCAGGGGAGATGATGATCTGGAACTCCGCCCGACGGTGAACGTGGTTGATCTCAACCAGCTCCACCAGCCCGGCTTTTTCACCTTCACACTCCACAACAAAACGACGTTCACTCTGATCGTGAATGTGCTTATCGTAGAGATCGGACAGCTCGACAAAGGCCTCATAAGGCTCTTCGAACCAGTAGCGCATTACGCTGGCATTGTTGTCGAGCTGGTGAACAAAGCGCAGGTCTTCACGCTCCAGCGGACGGAGTTTAACGTCGCAGGGCGCCGACATTATGGGGCTACCGTGCGGCCAGTGCGGCGATCCAGGCAGCGCAGGGTGTTAGGCTCCCAGTAGGCATTGACGTTTGCACTTTGCTGACACTTATCGCGCGCGTCAAAAGCGACATCTTCTTTGTCCCACTCTTTTTCGGCACGTTTGTTGACCTTCTGGCGAAGGCTACGGGTGTCATTCCATTGTTCTTTGTCCATCGCGGCGTTCTGGCGGCTTTGCGCGCTGTCACCAGACTCAATAATGAGCTTGCTGGTTTCCGCTGTCGCAGAGGCGGCAAAGGCGAACGATGACAGCGCCAGCAGGGCTGTCAGACAAAGGCGTTTGCTTAATGTGGTCATAGCGTTTCCTTTTAAATGGGTGCAGATAATCAAGTTACCCCGTACAGATTCTACACTAAAGCGAAATGACGGCATACCCGCGGAGCAAGTATGGAAAAGTAAAGGGCATCATCAGGTATGATGGTTAAATAAATCCTCACCTGACGTGAAATATGCTTAAAACGACGCTGCTTTTTTTTGCGACTGCGCTGTGTGAAATCATCGGTTGCTTCCTGCCCTGGCTCTGGCTCAAAAAGGGGGGAACCGTATTGCTGCTCATTCCGGCAAGCGTTGCGCTGGCCCTGTTTGTCTGGCTGTTAACGCTGCATCCGGCGGCCAGCGGGCGCGTTTATGCGGCTTACGGCGGCGTCTATGTCTGCACGGCGCTGCTGTGGCTACGCGTGGTGGACGGCGTCAAACTCAGCGTCTATGACTGGGCCGGCGCGCTGATTGCCCTGTGCGGTATGCTGATTATTGTGGCGGGATGGGGGCGCGCGTGAGCCCTCGGGTTTTGTGATCGCTAGCTGATTTTATGATCGTTATACTTGTATGGTAGTAGGGTTGATGGGTAAATTTCCAGCATCACAACGAACGATGTAAGGAAAGGAATTATGAAGATTGTCGCGGCTGACGTGTTTGTTACCTGCCCGGGGAGGAACTTTGTCACCCTTAAAATCACCACCGATGAGGGGATTGTCGGCCTCGGTGACGCTACGCTAAACGGACGCGAGCTCTCCGTGGCCTCATACCTGAAGGATCACCTTTGCCCCCAGCTGATTGGCCGCGATGCGCACCGCATCGAAGACATCTGGCAGTTCTTCTACAAAGGTGCTTACTGGCGTCGCGGTCCGGTCACCATGTCGGCCATCTCAGCCGTGGATATGGCGCTGTGGGATATCAAAGCCAAAGCGGCCAACATGCCGCTCTACCAGCTGCTGGGCGGCGCCTCCCGGGAAGGGGTGATGGTCTACTGTCACACCACCGGCCACACCATTGACGACGTGCTGGAAGATTACGCCCGTCACAAAGAGATGGGCTTTAAGGCGATCCGCGTGCAGTGCGGCGTGCCGGGCATGAAAACCACCTACGGCATGGCCAAAGGGAAGGGGCTGGCCTACGAGCCTGCGACCAAAGGCGACTGGCCGGAAGAGCAGCTCTGGTCCACCGAAAAATACCTCGACTTCACGCCGAAGCTGTTCGACGCGGTGCGTAATAAATTCGGCTTCAATGAGCACCTCCTGCACGACATGCACCACCGCCTGACGCCCATCGAAGCGGCGCGCTTCGGCAAGAGCATTGAAGCGTTCCGCATGTTCTGGATGGAGGATCCCACCCCTGCGGAAAACCAGGCCTGCTTCCGCCTGATCCGCCAGCACACCGTTACGCCCATTGCGGTAGGCGAAGTGTTTAACAGCATCTGGGACTGCAAGCAGCTCATCGAAGAGCAGCTGATCGACTATATCCGCACCACCATTACCCACGCAGGCGGCATCACCGGGATGCGCCGCATCGCGGACTTCGCGTCGCTCTATCAGGTGCGCACCGGCTCGCACGGTCCGTCGGATCTGTCGCCTGTCTGCCACGCCGCCGCGCTGCATTTCGACCTGTGGGTGCCGAACTTCGGCGTGCAGGAATATATGGGCTACTCCGAACAGATGCTGGAGGTCTTCCCGCACAGCTGGCGCTTTGATAACGGCTATATGCATCCGGGCGACAAGCCGGGGCTGGGCATCGAATTTGATGAGAAGCTGGCGGCGAAATACCCGTACGATCCGGCCTATCTGCCGGTGGCCCGTCTTGAAGACGGCACGCTGTGGAACTGGTAAGCGAGGAGCAAACGATGAAAAGCGTAGTGATTCAACAGCCGAACGAACTGGTAATTGAAGAGCGTCAACTCCCGGTACCTGGCGCAGGTGACGTCCGCGTCAGTATCAAGCTTGCCGGGATCTGCGGGTCGGATAGCCACATCTACCGCGGCCATAACCCGTTTGCGAAGTATCCGCGCGTCATCGGTCATGAGTTTTTTGGCGTGATTGACGCCGTGGGCGAGGGCGTTGACAGCGCGCACCTGGGCCAGCGCGTTTCGGTCGATCCGGTAATCAGCTGCGGGCACTGCTACCCGTGCTCCGTGGGAAAACCGAACGTCTGCACCTCGCTGGTGGTGCTGGGCGTTCACCGTGACGGCGGCTTTAGCGAATATGCGGTCGTGCCCGCACAAAACGCCTGGCCCATTCCGGATGACATTCCTGATAAGCACGCCGTCATGGTTGAGCCCTTCACCATCGCCGCCAACGTAACGGGGCAGGCGAAACCGACTGAACAGGACGTCGCGCTGATATATGGCGCCGGGCCGATGGGGCTGGTTACGGTTCAGGCCCTGAAAGGCGTCTATAAGGTGAAGCAGGTTATCGTGGTTGATCGCATAGACGAGCGTCTGGCGATGGCCCGGCGCAGCGGCGCGGATTGGGTCTTTAATAATGGCGAGCAGTCGCTGCAGGCCGCGCTGGAGGAAAAAGGCATCAAACCGACGTTAATCATTGATGCCGCCTGCCATCCCTCCATTTTGCAGGAAGCGATAACCCTGGCCTCGCCGGCGGCGCGCATCGTGCTGATGGGGTTCTCCAGCGAGCCGAGCCAGATTGTTCAGCAGGGCATCACCGGCAAAGAGCTGGCGATCTTCTCCTCGCGCCTGAACGCCAACAAATTCCCGGTCGTTATCGACTGGCTGAAGAGGGGGCTGATCGACCCGGAAAAACTGATCACCCATACCTTTGACTATCACCACGTTAAAGACGCTATTGAACTGTTTGAGAAAGACCAGCGGCAGTGCTGCAAAGTTTTGCTCACGTTCGGCCAATAATCATTTACGCGGTTAAGCGCCTGCGCAGACAGGCGCTATGTGGTACGCATCTTACCTTTCAGAGATAGCCATTATGACGCAAGTACAACCTCAAAGAACCACATCCGATCTGGTGAAAGCCGCCGTTTCCGGCTGGCTGGGCACCGCCCTGGAGTTTATGGACTTCCAGCTTTACTCGCTGGGTGCCGCTCTGGTCTTCCATGAGATCTTCTTCCCGGAACAGTCCGCCGCGATGGCGCTGATCCTCGCGATGGGCACCTACGGCGCAGGCTATATTGCGCGCATCGTCGGCGCCTTTATCTTCGGCAGAATGGGCGACAGCATTGGTCGTAAGAAGGTGCTGTTCATTACCATCACCATGATGGGGATCTGCACCACGCTGATTGGCGTCCTGCCGACCTACGCGCAGATCGGGATTTTTGCCCCCGTGCTGCTGGTGACGCTGCGCATTATTCAGGGCCTTGGTGCCGGGGCCGAGATCTCCGGGGCCGGGACCATGCTGGCGGAGTACGCGCCGAAAGGTAAACGCGGCATCATCTCCTCGCTGGTGGCGATGGGGACTAACTGCGGGACGCTGAGCGCAACGGCGATCTGGGCCATCATGTTCTTTGCCCTCGATCGTGAACAGCTGCTCGCCTGGGGCTGGCGCGTGCCTTTCCTCGCCAGCGTCGTGGTGATGATCTTCGCCATCTGGCTGCGTATGAACCTCAAGGAGAGCCCGGTCTTTGAGAAAGTGAACGATGTGCAAGCTGCGCAGCCGGACACCTCACTGGGTTCCATGGTGAAAAGCAAATCCTTCTGGCTGGCGACCGGCCTGCGTTTCGGCCAGGCAGGCAACTCAGGTTTGATCCAGACCTTCCTCGCGGGCTATCTGGTCCAGACGCTGCTGTTCGATAAGGCCATCCCGACCGATGCGCTGATGATCAGCTCCATTCTCGGGTTTATCTCCATTCCGCTGCTGGGCTGGCTTTCCGATAAAGTGGGGCGCCGTCTGCCGTACATTATCCTCAATATCTCCGCCATTATTCTGGCCTATCCGATGCTGTCGATCATCGTCGATAAGAGCTATGCGCCGGGGACGATCATGCTCTGCATCATCGTTATCCATAACTTCGCCGTGCTGGGGCTGTTTGCGCTGGAAAATATCACCATGGCGGAGATGTTTGGCTCGCGAAATCGCTTTACCCGTATGGCGATCTCCAAAGAGGCGGGCGGTCTCGTAGCGGTGGGCTTTGGTCCGGTACTGGCAGGGATCTTCTGCAATATGACCGGCTCCTGGTGGCCGATTGTCGCCATGCTGGTGGCCTATTCCGTGATTGGACTGATCTCGGCGATCCTGATGCCGGAAGTGCGCGACCGTGATTTAAGCGCGGCGCAAGACGCAGCCGAGTCTGCGCCGAAAGAGACGGTCGGTTACGGTGCCGTCTCCTCGCGACGCTGATGGTTTATAACTTGCGTTGCCTGTCACACAACTTTGATTTTGTGTCACACCACATGAACAAAAGTTAATATAAATCAAAAACTCAAACGGCAGTATCAGTATGGTTGATGGCAGTTCACTTTTTTTACTCCAGCTACCATTCTAGTTGGTGTAGTCAGCAGGCGCTGCCGCTTCAGCATGGGCGGCAGCGATCCACAGCTTTCTAATTAACGAGTCTTAATCATGGAAAATACCTTATTACAGGCCAACGCGACGCTGCCACAGTACGATCGCGACAGCCTTAAAGCACGCATCGTTCATTTAGGGTTTGGCGCGTTTCACCGTGCGCATCAGGCAGTGTACGCCGACATCCTCGCCGCGGAACACGGTAGCGACTGGGGATACTGTGAGGTTAACCTGATTGGCGGCGAACAGCAGATTGCCGATCTGAACGAGCAGGATAATCTCTATACCGTGGCGGAAATGTCTGCCGATGCGTGGACCTCCCGCGTGGTTGGCGTGGTAAAAAAGGCGCTGCATGCGCAGGTTGACGGGCTGGAGACCGTGCTGGCCGCGATGTGCGAACCGCAGGTGGCGATTGTCTCGCTGACCATCACCGAGAAAGGGTACTGCCATTCCCCGGCGACCGGGCAACTGATGCTCGATCACCCTTTTATCGTCGCAGACCTGCAAAACCCGCACCAGCCGAAATCTGCGCCGGGTGTGGTCGTGGAAGCGCTCGCGCGGCGTAAGGCGGCGGGTCTGCCTGCGTTTAGCGTGATGTCCTGCGATAACATGCCGGAGAACGGTCACGTGATGCGCAATGTCACCTGCGCGTACGCCCGTGCGGTAGACGGTGAACTGGCGGACTGGATCGAATCCCACGTTACTTTCCCGTCAACGATGGTGGATCGCATCGTGCCTGCGGTCACCCCCGACACGCTGGATAAAATTGAACAGCTTACCGGCGTGCGCGATCCGGCGGCGGTGGCCTGTGAACCGTTCCGTCAGTGGGTGATCGAAGATAACTTTGTGGCCGGCCGTCCAGCGTGGGAAAAAGCCGGAGCCGAGCTGGTGTCAGATGTTATCCCATTTGAAGAGATGAAGCTGCGCATGCTTAACGGCAGCCACTCATTCCTGGCGTACCTGGGCTATCTGGCGGGCTATCAGCATATTAACGACTGTATGGAAGATGAAAACTACCGCGTCGCCGCGCACGCCCTGATGCTTAACGAGCAGGCGCCTACGCTGAAGGTCAAAGGCGTCGATTTAGGACGCTATGCCGATCTCCTGATTGCCCGCTACAGCAACCCTGCCCTGCGCCATCGGACCTGGCAAATTGCAATGGACGGCAGCCAGAAGCTTCCGCAGCGCATGCTGGATTCCGTGCGCTGGCACCTGGTGTATCAGAAGCCTTTCCCGCTGCTGGCGCTGGGTGTGGCAGGGTGGATGCGCTATGTCGGCGGCGTGGATGAGCAGGGTAACGCAATTGACGTGAGCGATCCGCAGCTGGAAGTGATTCAGGCGGCGGTTAAAGGCAGTGCGGAAGGGGAAAGCCGGGTCAGGGCGCTGCTTGGCATTGAAGCCATCTTTGGCAAGGAGCTACCGCGTGAAGCCGTCTTTGTTGATGCGGTGATGAAGGCATACCAGACGCTGCTGCAAAAGGGCGCGAAAGCGACCGTGGCGCAGTACGTGTCTCAACGGTAATTCAGCACATGCCGCCGTTCGCGGCGGCATGTCTGCGCACCGTTTAGTGCATGCCCAGGCGAATCAGCTCAATCGGTTCGAACTTACCTTCGCATCCTTCCACTTCAACCGTTTTGCTGCGGCGCACCTGCGCGGCATCCAGCCCGTCGCTGTGGATCGCTTTAATCACGCCAGTTTTGCCTGTGCCGCTAATCATGACGCGGCTGCCGGTGGTGATCGCATTGCGGTTACGGTCGTATGTCATCATGGTATTTTCTCCTCTCTAACCTGTTCGTTACGGCGTTATTTCAGGGTTGCCGTTCACGGGGCATATAAATACGCCTGTCTGCATCAGATGTTTTTGTTTTTGATCAAACTCACACTTTTTTCTTTATTGCCTCGGTCGCTGACCGTTCACGACAGCAATTTACAAAGCAGACCGTTATTTTCATTACCTGATAGTTTCAGCAGGGAAGCGTTGAGGGTTGGTTTATATTCCCGATGCCATTCTGGATACAGGAAATAACCCTTTCATCTGAATAAGGAGCCAGGCTTATGTATAAGAAGATTTTGATGCCTGTTGATGTATTTGAAATGGATTTGAGTGACAAAGCGGTTCGCCACGCGGCTAACCTCGCGAAGGCCGAGGGCGCGTCGATTACCCTGGTCAATATTCTGCCGACCAGCAGCCGATCCCTGCTGCGTGGTTTTAACGCCGATATTAAAAAGCTCGAAGAATATATGACTGAGGAATCCGGGAGAAAAATGAACGCCTTAAAAAGGCTGTTCGACATCTCGCCGGAGAAAATTGACAGCCTGGTTCGCTTTGGCAACGTCCGCGATGAAATCATCAGGCTGAGCAAGGAAGGGGAATATGACGCGATCGTCATCGGGTCGAAAAATCCGGGCATCACCACCCATCTGCTGGGATCAAATGCGGAATCTATCCTGCGCTACGCCACAATTCCGGTGTTAGTCGTTCGCTAAACCCATCGCCGCGTCCGAAAGGGGGCGGCGTAATATTACTCTTCGCTAAACCACTCGCTATTTTCCTGACGAATCAGCTGCACGGATTCGCTGATTTCCTGCAGATGCAGCGTCATCGCTTTTTCCACGCCGTCCGGGTCGCGTTTTTCCAGCGCGCTGAAAATATCATGATGCTGTCGGAGCAGCATTTCCGGCGGAGAGACGTGATCGAGACTCATATAACGCACGCGGTCGATGGTGGCCTTGATGTTTTCGATGGTGTCCCAGGCCAGCTGGCAATCTGCAATCTGCGCCAGTTTCTGGTGGAATTCATCATCAAGCTGGAAGAAATCATTCAACTGCTTACGGTCAATCGCAATCCGCTGCTGATGCAGGTTTTGCTCCAGCAGGTAACACTGCTTGTCGTTGATGAGCGTTGCGGCACGGCGCGCCACCGCGCATTCAATGGCCTGGCGAACAAAACAGCCGTTGCGCACCTGAGAGAGTGAAATTTTGTTCACGTAGCTGCCGCGCTGCGGGCGGATCTGAATCAGACCGTTTTCCGCAAGCTTAATAAACGCTTCACGCACCGGCTGACGGGAAACGTCAAAACGCACGGACACCTCTTTTTCAGAAAGCGGCGTTCCCGGTGGGATCAGGCAATGGACAATATCACGTCGCAAAATGCGATAGATTTGCTGGTTTACGGGCTGGGTGGGATTGAGTTGCGATTCAGCGGCCATGAGTTGTCATTTCTCAGAGAGTTAGCCTGAACATACTACCATTCTTTTATAACCCGAAACAGACCCGGCCCGCAGGCCGGGAAGGGCAGCGTTAGCCACGATGCACGCTAAGCCCGGCAAAACTCTGGCTGACCGGCATCATTTCTACGGTATTGATGTTGACGTGTTTTGGCAGCGTCGCCACCCACCAGACCGTTTCGGTGACATCTTCCGGCGTCAGGGCGTTCGCGTTTTCGTAGGTCTTGTCTGCTTTCGCGTCGTCGCCCTTGAAACGCACGTTGGAAAACTCGGTGCCGCCCACCAGGCCCGGCTCGATGTCGGTGACGCGAATGGCGGTGCCGTGCAGATCGGTACGCAGGTTAAGGCTGAACTGGCGCACAAACGCTTTCGTTGCGCCGTAGACGTTGCCGCCTGCATAAGGCCAGCTTCCGGCGGTGGAGCCGATATTGATAATGTGGCCACGATTGCGCTCGACCATGCCCGGCAGCACCGCGCGGGTCATATAGACCAGCCCTTTGTTGTTGGTGTCGATCATGTTTTCCCAGTCTTCCACGCTGGCTTTGTGGGCTGGCTCCATGCCCAGCGCCAGACCGGCATTGTTGACCAGCACGTCGATGGCGCGCCACTCGGCGGGCAGATTCGCAATCATCTCTTCGATCGCCGCGCGGTTACGCACGTCCAGCTGCGCGGTCAGAATGCTGTCGCCTAGTTCGTCCTTCAGCTCCTGCAGACGTTCCTGACGGCGGCCCGTTGCAATAACCTTGTGCCCGTTGGCGACGAAGCGACGCGTGATGCTTTCACCAAAACCTGCCGTTGCCCCGGTAACTAAAATAATCATCTCACTGTTCCTCAACGCTTTTTGTGTTTAACTAACATAGCACGGCCGCAGAGGGTGCGTTAAGGCAACATTTGTATGACAGCGTTGCAGGGGATGGCGGCCTGGCCTACTCTGGGAGGATACCCGTACTCAGGAGTGAAAGATGACGGCCACGAATCCTTTTTTTGACATCAGCCTGCTGCCTTACCAGGCCCCCCATTTTGATCAGATCAACGACAGCCACTATCGTCCGGCCTTCGATGAAGCCCTTCGCCAGAAGCGCGCGGACATTGACGCGATTGTCGCTCAGGCCGCTGCGCCTGACTTCACGAACACCGTGCTGGCGCTGGAGAAGAGCGGCGCCATGCTCTCGCGTGTCAGCAGCGTGTTCTTCGCCATGACTTCCGCGCACACCAATCCGTTTTTACAGGAGCTGGAAGAACAGTTCTCCACCGAGCTTGCCGCGCTGGCAAACGATATCTGGCTGAATGACGCGCTGTTCGCCCGCGTGGAGAGCGTCTGGCAGGACCGTGCCGCGCTGGACGCCGAATGCCGTCGTCTGGTCGAGGAGTTGTATCAGCGGTTTATTCTGGCCGGCGCGCGTCTGAATGAGACAGAAAAGGCCGAGCTGAAGGCGCTGAATACCGAGGCGGCCTCCCTGACCAGCCAGTTTAACCAGCGTCTGCTGGCTGCCGATAAGACCGGTGGGCTGGTGGTGGATTATGCGCACCAGCTTGACGGGCTCAGCGCAACGGAGATCGCTGACGCGGCGCAGGCTGCCGCGGAGCGAGGGCTAAACGATCGCTGGCTGATCCCGCTTTTGAACACCACCCAGCAGCCCGCGCTTTCCGCGCTGCGCAATCGTCAGACCCGCGAAAACCTCTTCAACGCAGGCTGGACGCGTACCCAGAAAGGGGACGAAAACGACACCCGCGCGCTGATCCTTCGTCTGACGGCGCTGCGCGCGCGGCAGGCCCGTCTGCTGGGCTTTGAGGATTACGCTAGCTGGAGCATCGCTGACCAGATGGCGAAAACCCCGGCCGCCGCGCTGGAATTTATGCGCGGCATTGTGCCTGCCGCCCGCGCCCGCGCGGAACGCGAGCAGGCCGATATTCAGAAAGTCATCGACGACGAGCAGGGCGGTTTCACCGTGGAGGCCTGGGACTGGGCCTTTTATGCGGAGCGCGTGCGCCAGGCAAAATATGCCCTCGATGAGTCGCAGATCAGGCCCTACTTTGCGCTCAATACCGTGCTGCAGGATGGCGTATTCTGGGCTGCCAGCCAGCTGTTTGGCATTCGCTTCGTCGAGCGCTTCGATATCCCGGTGTATCACCCGGACGTCCGCGTATGGGAAATTTTCGACCACACCGGCGAAGGCATGGCGCTGTTTTACGGTGACTTCTTTGCCCGTGATTCCAAACAGGGCGGGGCATGGATGGGGAATTTCGTCGAGCAATCCTTCGAGTTTGCTGCCCGTCCGGTGATCTACAACGTCTGTAACTACCAGAAACCGGCGAATGGCGGTATCGCGCTTCTCTCCTGGGATGACGTAATAACCCTGTTCCACGAGTTTGGCCATACGCTGCACGGTCTCTTTGCCAGCCAGCGTTTCGCCACCCTTTCCGGCACCAATACGCCGCGTGATTTTGTTGAGTTCCCGTCGCAAATCAACGAGCACTGGGCCAGCCATCCTCAGGTGTTTACCCACTATGCGCGCCATTACGAAACCGGCGAACCGATGCCGGACGCGCTGCGGGAAAGCATGCTCAACGCGACCCATTTCAATAAGGGTTATGACATGACCGAACTGCTGGGTGCCGCGCTGCTGGACATGAACTGGCACGGCATCAGCGAGGCCGTTTCGGACGTGGAGGATTTTGAAGCGGCAGCGTTGAAGAAAGAGGGGCTGGATCTGCCCGCCGTTCCGCCGCGCTACCGCAGCAGCTATTTTGCCCATATCTTCGGCGGCGGCTACGCGGCGGGGTATTACGCCTACCTGTGGACGCAAATGCTGGCCGACGACGGCTATCAGTGGTTTGTCGAGCAGGGCGGGTTGACGCGTGAAAACGGGCAAAAATTCCGCGAGGCCATTTTGTCGCGCGGGAACAGCACAGATTTAGCCGAACTGTATCGCAACTGGCGCGGGCACGCTCCGAAGATTGAGCCGATGCTGGAGAATCGCGGATTGAGCGAATAGAGTCAATGCCGTATGAAAAAAGAATCGGGCTTTACGCCCGGTTTTTTATACGCCTGTAACCGTTACAGCATAAAAACTAAGATTATGTTCTTTATAAATAAAACCGGCGAGGTTAAAGGTCACTCCCACCGGGAGATGTATTTAACCGAATTCAGGATGTTAGAGAGCTAATAATTTGATCTGGATTGTAAAAATCAAATGTTCTTTAAGCTTAAGGGTTTTAACTATAAATTTTTATTATTCTTTGCCGATAAATAAAGGTGGCATAAAAATTGACGTATTAGCAGTATAAGAAGGCGAATGATCACCCTACCTCTGAACAATCCCGGTTTTACGGATGCCGAGCCTTCTAAGGGGCTGATAAATAAAACCTTTACCTATATAGTGACATTGTTGATAAGTATTTTCATTGCGGCAATAATTTCCCTGCTATTAATAAAAAATAATGTTAATAAAATCAGCGATAAGCACGATGAATTTTTGTTAAGGAAAGCCCTGGATTCCCGCCAGGAAAGCATGCGAAGTCACTTGAAAGATAATGCTGAATGGGGAGATGCCTACAAACATCTTCATTTGAACACTGACGTTCACTGGGCATGGGATAAGCAGAACCTGGGTAAGTCCCTGTATGACAACTTTGGCTACGAAGGGGTGTTTATTCTCTCCCCGGAAGGAACCACGCGATACAGCGTGCTTGACGGGAAACTGAAGCTTCAGGATCTCGGGCGCTGGTTAGATAAATCAACCAAGGAGCGATTACTCCGTGAGGTGAGCGTTAACAATGGATTGCCGGTTTCTATACTCACGCTTATCGATTCCGTTCCAGCCATTGTTTCTGCTGAATGGATAACAACGGGCGATGACGCGAGCGTGCAACCCTTGCCGGGGAAACCGTCGGTAATGGTGTTTGTAGACAAGTTAACGGCTAAAAAACTCCTCGCGATTGGGCAGGATGCCGGTATTAAAAATGTTCGTACTTCGCCTAATGCAGTCACTTCTCAAATAAACAATCAAACAGAATTTACCTTAAGCACCCAGAATGGTGATGTGCAAATTATCTGGGACGGTGAAAATCCCGGCCAGGCATTGATTATTTATTTTTTACCATTACTCATTCTTTCAGTTATTCTGACGGTATCGATGACGGTTATTCTCATGCGCCATATTATGCAGAAGGCGAGAATGCTTGACGAAAATACCTTTCTCCTCGAGCAGGCGCGGTTGAATCTTATCACCAGTGAAAAACGATTCCGGGACGTCAGTGAAACAACCAGCGACTGGTTCTGGGAAACAGATTTATCGTTAAAGATAACCTGGCTTTCAGGTCGTTTTTCTACAGTAACGGGATATGAAAATAGCAAATGGATAGGCCGCAGGCTGGATGAGCTCTTTCCTTCTACAACCGGATTATTACAAGACTGTGTGAGGTTCAGGGAATTAACTGAACGCTTTGAATTTAAGAGCTGTCCTTATATTCATGCGCAACAATCTACGGCCTATTGCACGCTTCTGGCAAAGCTTTCTGCTCAGCCTGATGGAACGGTGGTCTTGCGAGGCGCGGCAACCGACGTTTCTCTGGAAGTTGAAGCAACTAAACGGGTGGAGTTCCTGTCACGTCATGATGAATTAACCGGTCTGCCGAACCGCTATCATATTAAGGAATTTCTGGCAGGCCAGTTGGCTAAAGAAGACCTTAACCATTATCCCTTTGCCATGATTTGCCTCGATTTAGACAAGTTTAAACCCGTCAATGATATTTTTGGGCACTCCACGGGGGATGCGCTGCTTGGCGAGGTCGCTCTACGTCTTAAAAATTGCGTTCGTCGAGGTGATTTTGTCGCACGGCAGGGAGGGGATGAGTTTATGCTTCTTCTCGGCAATACCAGCCAAAAAGACCAGATTGATGAGGTGTGTCACCGCATCGTACAGGAACTCAACCGTCCTTTCTCCATTGAGGGTAATGATGTCGCAATAGGCGTAAGCATGGGGATTGCGCTGGCTCCCCTGGATAGCAGCAGCGCAAACGATCTTTTACGCTATGCCGATATTGCGCTTTACCAGGCTAAGCAATCCGGCAGAAACCGATGGGTCTATTATCGCCCGGATATGTCGGAAAAGTTAACTGAACGGAGAAAACTGGAACTCGAACTGAAAACCGCGATTCGCGAAGAACAACTCTATCTGGTGTACCAGCCCCGTTATAACCTCCGATATTCTAAGATAGAGGCCGTCGAAGCGCTGGTACGTTGGCAGCACCCGCACCGGGGGACGATGATGCCCGATCAGTTCATCCCGCTGGCTGAAGAAACAGGTCTGATTATTAACCTCAGCAACTGGGTCATACGCAAAGCGTGTGCGGAGACAAAAGATAAATTGCCGGGGCTATCGGTATCCGTAAATATTTCCGCTATCGAATTCCAGGCAAGCGATCTTGCTGAAAGGATAAAAGAGATCCTGCACGAAACAGGGCTAGAACCTGACCGACTGGAAATAGAAGTGACGGAAAATGTCACGCTTTCCGATCCTGAAAAGACCTTGCATACCATGAAGGCTCTCAAAAAAATGGGCGTCCGTATTTTGATTGACGATTTCGGTACCGGCTATGCCTCTCTGAGCTATCTCCGTAAGTTTCAGTTTGATGGACTCAAGCTCGACAAGAGTTTTATTTTTACCCTGGCCGATTCTCCACAGAACCAATCAGTCGTAGAAAAAATTATCGATCTGGGTAAGGCCTATTCAATGGCGGTCACTGCAGAAGGGGTGGAGACCACCGAACAGCTCTCTTTTCTTAAAAAAAATAGATGTGATGAAGTTCAGGGCTACTTGCTTGGAAAACCGGCTTCCATTACGGAATTAAATTTAAACGCAAACAGAATAGATCTTTAAAGTGTGCTTCCATCAGCTTCACACGCTTTACGCCGGGAAGCGAAAATGAAAAACCGGGCTTCTCGCCCGGTTTTTTGTCATCTGCTATCTGACCGTATACAGAGGCGCAAGCGCGTTCTATCTAACGACCAGCACAGGGCATTTCGCATGCCGCACCACTGCCGCAGCGTTCGAACCCAACAGATACGTCGATATGTCAGGCTTATGGGAGGCAATGATGATCAGGTCGGCGCCGATCGTGTCAGCGAGCTTAAGGATTTGATCCTTAGGCGATCCCGTCACGGCGTGAGTCTGTATCTTATCTGCAGGAATTTTGAATTGCTTAACAATCTCATCCAGTTTCGCTAAAGCAGCGTGCTGAAATTCTTTTATCTTTGGCATTTCCACGGAGTAGGCCAAACCTAACGATGAATAATAGGGAAGCGATGGAATAACAGTAAGAAAGTGAACCTTGGCCGTGTTAAGTGCGGTGTGTGCCTGAACGAACGGGATAACCATGTGCGTCAGGCTATCCTCGGAAATGTCAATGGGAACCAAAATTGAGTT
>OGTM01000161.1_pt1 | contig 33632 bp, 28 predicted proteins | sample 1574581 | NCBI WGS metagenome assembly OGTM01 (sample SAMN03295850, study PRJEB24534) | human gut metagenome | isolation source: fecal sample 3 from infant 7 | host: Homo sapiens | place: USA: Pittsburgh, PA | collected 2014-07 | reverse complement strand
TTTTAAGAGAGGAATTTCCTGAAGATCATTTATATTCTAAAATTTCAGCTGTTCCGCGGGAAGTTCTATTACCACAACCTTGGTTACTAGGTGCTAGTAAAGAAAGCGCACGTTCAGCTGGTGAATATGGCATTAATTTTTCCTTTGCGCAGTTTATTCATGGACATTTGCCCAAAGAAGTATTGTCAGCATATTACAAGCATTTCCGACCAGTAACTGAACAACAAGAGCCGCAAGTGAGCGCTGCGTATTTCACTTTTGCCGCCGACACTAAAGAAGAAGCAGAATACCATGCGGCTAGTTTCGAGCATTATATCTTTGCCACCGAACATGGGCTTTCAAATAAATTTTTATCGCCAGAAGAAGCACTAGCTTTCCCTTACAGTGAAATGGACAAACTTGTTTTAGAACAAAATAAACAACGCTTTGTCATTGGCAGTAGCCAAGAAGTTGCGGAGTTTTTCCACCAACAAGAAGAACTAGGGTTGACAGAAGCAATGCTAATCACCCCAGGTTATGACAAACAAACGCGCTTTCAATCGTTTGAACGCCTAGCAAAAGAATTATTATAGAAAGGAAATGAGAAATGTTAGAGGTTTTAAAAAGAATTAATACGCTTGCACAAAAAGAGCGTGAACAAGGTTTAACATCTGAAGAACAAGCTCTTCGTGTCGATTTGCGACAAGAATATTTGCGGACCATTCGTGAACAATTCAATAAAACATTAATGGGCGTCACTATTTATGATCCTACTGGTGAAGATGTAACCCCAGAAAAATTAAAAGAAGAACAGCAGAAATATTTTGATTAAAAGAGACACAGAACAGTCGATTTGACTATTCTGTGTCTCTTTTTAACTACTCTTCTGTCACATATGTCCACTTATAATCATATTGTGCGCCAGCACCATGGGCAACGACGCCTTTCACTTCTTTACTGCGTAGATGGGCAGTCGCCTTTTGATAAAGTGGTGCTAAAGCGGTCTCTTCACCAATCAATAACTTCTCAGCCTTAACCATGTCTTCCCAACGTTTTTCAGGATCTGAAGCATCTCTTGTAGCTGAAGCCTCAATCAACTCATCGTAGGCTTTACTTGAAAAACGCCCGCGATTATAGTTATTACCAGTAACAAAAAGATCTAAGAAACTACTGGGATCTGCGTAATCCGCAGCCCAACCACCTAAGATTGTCTCAAAATCGCCGCGACTACCTCGATCAATTCGAACTGAAAACGGCACTGGGCTCACTGTTACATCAATGCCCTCTAAAGTATCCTTTAACGTACCTTGAATATATTCCGCTAACTTTTTCGTAGAATCGACATCATCGGCAACAATATCCATTTTGAGTGTTGTTATGCCCAATTCTTTCTTCGCTTTTGCCCAATATTCTTTTGCTTTTTCTGGGCTATATTCAACAATTTTTTTATTTTCATCAGCAAAATCTGTGTCATCTGTCGGCGAATACGACATCCCTTCTGGAATTAAGCCGGTAGCGACTACTGAGCCGTCGCCTAAAATTTTATCTACTAATGCGTTGCGATCAATCGCTGCTGAAATTGCTTTGCGTAAATTCACATTATTATACGGTGAATTTTTATCTCGCTGATTAAATTCCAAATAGCTGGTTCGTGCTTCTTTTTCGATAACCAATTCTGGATCCTTCGCCATTTGCTGGGCCAATTCGCCACTTAAAATAACATCGTCTGCTTGACCATCTTGGAATAAGTTCAAGGCAGTTGGTGCCTCCTTGACGACATCAAAATTGATTTTATCTAATTTGACATTGTCTTTATCCCAATAGTTTTCATTTTTTTCCAAAGTCCAATTGGTATCTGAGCCAGCCCCTTCAAAGTTAGCTAAGACAAACGGACCATTATAGACTGCTTTTTCACTGGAAGCAGCGTAATCTTTGCCATATTTCTCTACGGTTGCTTGATGTTGCGGGAAAAATAGTGGAAAGGCCAGTAAATAATCAAAATATGGTGTTGGTTTTGCCAGTTTAATTTCTAGCTCATAATCCCCGTTTGCTTTAATGCCTAATTCAGAAACTGGTTTCTTACCAGCTACAATATCTGCGCCGTTTTCAATCATTTCTAGAAAATAAGCATACTCAGCGCCAGTCTGAGGATCTGCTGTACGTTGCCAACTAAAAACATAATCGGCAGCTGTGACAGGATCACCATTGGACCATTTTGCTTCTTCTCTTAGTTTCACTGTGTACGTCAGACCATCATCACTGACTTGCACTTTTTCTTTAGCCCCTGCTGGTTGCGGCTTGCTTTTATCATCTAAACGATAAATTCCTTCATACGCATTATTCAGTGCCGTAAAACTAATTGTATCTGTTCCTAAAGATAAATCTGCAGAAGGCATTTCTTGTTGAACTACTACTTTAAATTCTTGTTTAGCGGCAGTTTTCTCTGATCCGCCCTTTGCTTTTTCGGCGCCAGCTCCCCCATCACCACCACAAGCAGCTAAAACTAACAGCGTTGTTAAACTTAACCCGATAAGTCCTTTTATACGTTTACTTTTCATGCCTTTCTCCCTTCACAGAAAAAACTCTTCATTTTTTAATTTTTAGAATATTCTTATAATACTAAAATTAAAAACAAATGGCAAGCATTAAAATAAAAAAAGAACCAATCCCGAAGGACGGTTCTTAAAAAATGACTAACTAGCTTTGTTACGTCGTTTATAAATATACCAGCCAGAAGAAGAAAGTCCAACGAACAGTAAACCATATAATGCAAGCGTTTCTGTTTCTGTACCCGTTTTAGGTAAAAAGCCGCCATACTTTTTCTTCTCTGTTACGGATGGATTGCTCTGTCTTGCTCCCGCTTGGTTTTGTTTATTGGTTGCTACTGGTGTTTCTGGTGTTGGTTTCGGGTCTGGTTTTGGATCTGGTTTTGGATCTGGTTTTGGATCTGGTTTTGGATCTGGTTTTGGCGTCTCTCCTCCACCGATTAACTCTTTGTAAGCTTCTTCCGAAATAGAAACAATTCGTTCGCCTGGGAATGGTTCTTTATATTGTGCTAAATCAATCGTCGTTGCTGCACGATACAACCGCAAGCTGGTTGCACTTTTCAAGTATTCAATTAAGACAGAATCTAGTGAAATCCCTTCTTCTCGTTCACCACCTAGCATATCGTAACCATCACCACCAGCAGCTAAGAAATCATTGGTAGCCATCCGGTATTGTTTCTTCTCATCCAATGGTTCAAACTTTTGTGTTTGCCGATTTTTAATTTCTATTCCTAATACGCGACTACCGACAATCGTTTGTCCTGTTTCATTGCCTTCGTCACTAGCCAAGCGAGTACCTGGTTTTGTGGAATCATAGTGGATACGAATGGAGCTTGAAACATGTAGGAAACCACCATTTGCGCCAAGTTTTGGTTGGCCAGCATCATCTAGTAAAATTGTGCCATTCTCATCTTTTTGTGGAATCGAACGAACAGACATTTCAAACATTTCTTTAACTTGGGCGCCGGTTACTTGAATTTGCGCAATGCTATTGCCAAAAGGTAACACAGCAATGACATCCCCAACTTTAATTGGCCCTTGTTTAATATCAGCGCGAATGCCGCCACCATTAGTTACTGCAAAATCAGCAGGTTGGCTAAACGCGTCTTGGCCATATGACATAATCGCATCACCAATCAAATTCCCTAAGTTGGTCTCTCGTGTGCGCACATTTTCTCGTTGTCCATCCAATGTGAATGGAATATAATCGACAATTACTTTTTCATTTTCAGCGTTAAAATTCGTACGTGCTTCATCAACGATGGCTTTAACTGCCGGGTTTTCTGGCAATTCTAGCAGCTCTGCTGCTGAAATCAATTTTGTTGTTTTCTTAGTTGGTTCACTCTCTGGTGCTGTGACGATCCCAACATTATTTAAATAATTACCTGTTTGAGCATAGATCACTTTGCCATAACGTTTGCCACTTTCGACGGCTGTATGCGAATGTCCATCAATCACAGTGATATCTAACTCAGGATATGTTTGACTAAGGGTTTCTGCTAGCGTATCACCACGCCAGATATGCGGCGTCGTTTCATCTACGCCTAAATGCCCAGTAACCACGAAAGCTTGAATATCCGCGTACTTCTCTTTAATTTCCTTAATCACTGCTTCTACTTCTGGAATCGGGTCTTTAAATGTCACCTTCTCTACGTTTTTCGGGTGTGTTTTCGTTGCTGTTTCTGGGGTCGTCACACCTACAATGGCAAACTTTTTCCCGGATTTTTCTACGATTGTATACGGATCAAAAACCCGTCCACTGCCATCTTTGTAATACGTATTACTAGATAAAATCGGAAAATTCAGTTGGTCTTTATAACCTAGTGCAATCTCTAAACCAAAATCAAACTCGTGATTTCCCACCGCCATGGCATCATAACCAACTTCATTCATTGCTTTGGCCATATCCGCGCCTTTGGAGAAATTGGAGATTGGTAATCCTTGGAAAACATCCCCTGCATCCACCATCAAGGTTGGGTTTTCTTGGTCTTTAAAGGTTTTTAGACGCGCCATACCTAATTCGCCTTTCCCTGCTTCTAGTCGGCCATGAACGTCATTTGTGTGCATAATGGTATATGCATTATCTAAATCAAAGCCCGCATTACGGACATCTTGTTTCGTAATAGCGGCGGCGTTTGGTGTACGTCCATCAGGAGAAGTCGGAATTTGAAGAGTGCCGTCATTCACTAATTCGATTGCTTTGGCACGCCATTTTTCATCAAAATTTGTCCCAATAATTGACCAATTTCGTTCGATTTCTTGTTCTGGATCAAGAGTTCCTTTTTTCTTAATATAATCAACAATCATTCCTCGTAAGGTTTCTGGATCAGAATTTTTAATAGGTTCCCCTACTTGAATCCCTTGGCTAGCTAAACCGCCGTAACGATAATTATTCATAGCAATCGTATATTCTTTGGCAGGATCCAGCGGTTGGCCGTCAATTTTCGCATCTACAATTCGTTCACCCACTGGTTTTGAAATGTCAATCTTGTAGTCCACTCCAGAAATCATGTCATAGTTATATACACGAATGTTTGGATTAAAACTAATGGTCAAATCATCTGGCTGTGTTTGGTTATAGTACGCCCCTTGTTTTTCTAAATACTTCAGTAAGTTTTCACCGTTAATGGGAACACTCACTAAGGTATTCGGGTATTTGTAGATATCAAAAATCGTGGCATAGGAAATCTTCCCCGCAGGTAATTTACTGTCGTATTTAAACAGCGCTGCCGCACTTAATTGTGCGCCCGTTACTTCTTTTTGAACGTTATTAATTAAAGAAATCATCGCTGTTGGTTGTAATTGTGCTTCGGGAATTCCTTTAATTTCTTGTTTTGGTAAAAAATCAGCTGTTGCTGTGCCGATCTCCTCCTGAATAAACGCTCGCGTTTTTTCATGGTATTCTTTTGTCGCTGCCTTAACTGCTTCATCTGCTGGAACATTCGTTGTTGGTACAATCGTTGCTGTACCTTCTTGCACTTCCCACTTATCGGCATTTTTAGCAACTGAAAGATCAATTTTGACAACTTCTGTCCCCGTATCTTTCGGTCCCCCTACCGGTACAGTTTTTCCATTCGGCGCTGCTCCTTGCTTGGTAAAAGAAAGGTGGTCATGACCCAGAATATACGCATCAATCCCCGCGACATTTTCAATTACTTGGTCGGCACTGGCAGCCGGATCACTATTTTGTTGTCCCGCATGAATCGAGGCAACAATAATGTCAGCCTGATCGTTAGCTTTCAACTCAGTAACTGCTTTTTCTGCTTCTTCTTTCAAAGGTAAAAAATTAAGCGAAGTAACACGAGGGCCATCCCACAAAGGAATGTGCGGAATTGTTAAGCCGATAATCCCAACTTTTAAATCTGGCTGCCCATCTTGATTAAAATCAAGTTCCTTCGTGGTAGTCCCTTCAACAAAACGAAGACCATCTTCCTTATTGTAGGTATTCGCAGACAAGATTGGAAAAGTGGCTTCTTGTTGAATTTTTTTGATTAACGGTAAACCAAAATTAAACTCATGATTTCCCAAAACCATTGCATCATACTTCATCACATTCATGGCGGTGATCATTGGATGGGTCTTTTCATTCACTAAAGGCGCTTTATTATACAAGTCATCTGTTAAAATAGTGCCTTGAATATTGTCGCCATTATCAATTAAAACGGTGCCTGCTGGGTTTTGTGCCCGGACTTGGTTGACGACTGTACTTACTTGGGACAAACCAACTGGTAATTCTTTATCATCTTCATAAGACCAATTCCATAATTGACCATGAACATCTGACGTACCTAAAATTGTTATTTTTTGCGGCGTGCTCGTTTCTTCTTTTTCAGCGGTTGACGTTTCTAAATTCGTCGTCTCTGTTGGTGCCGTGGTTTCTTGTGACTGCTTGACACTGTCACTCGTAGCCTGATTTGGTGCTTCTTGTTTGATGTCTGTTGTTTCCTGTGTGATGACTGGTTCTTGTTTTCTACTTGAATCGGTGGTACTTGTTACTGCTTCTGAACTTTGTTGACTCGTTGTTTCTACTGCATATGCCGTACTAGTAACGCTTGGCGCTATCAACGCAACAGCCATTAAAAAATGCATGCCCCACTTCACTTTTTTAAAGCTCAACTTTTTCACAAATTTCCTCCTTGTGTTTCAACCCATTTGCAACAAACAATTGTCAAAGTAACAAACAACAAAAAGAGCCTTCCCCCATCACGCTGCTCTTCTTTTCCTATCATAATATATCCGTTAAATAAAAAACAGTAAATTCCGTTAAAATAAGATGTTTTTCCTGTAAATTGTTTTTATTTTTGGACAATATAGCGGATTTGTTTGTGAAAAAAATAGTAATTTTGACCAAAACACGAACTTTATAAAAAAGAAAGTCTTTTTATATTGGAAAAGCGGAACAAAAACTATTTTTTTGAAAAAAATAACTAAAAATACCGAATAAACAGCATTGGTCTAGTCCTTGAATACCTCTAAACAAATATTAGCAGCAATTGGTCTAGTCTTTAAGGAGGAAAAAGAACGCTCTTTTGCTTAAGCAAAAGAGCGTTCTTTTTTATTTGAGGTTAATCCTTCATGTAAGGTAACTTTTTAGCATAGCCTTCTTTATTCACTTGACGTGCCCGGGCAATCGCCAAATCTTCTGAAGGGACATCTTCTGTGATGGTTGAACCAGCAGCAGTCACCGCATGATCACCAATCGTGACTGGCGCAACAATGTTCGTTGCAGAGCCAATAAACGCGTGATCACCCACGATTGTTTGGTGTTTATTTTTGCCATCATAATTAACAAAAACAACGCCGCAACCGACATTAATATCTTTGCCTAATGTTGCATCACCAACGTATGTTAAATGGCCCACTTTTGTGCCTTCATCGATTGTTGCATTTTTTACTTCCACGAAGTTACCAATGTGTACGTTTGCCCCCACATCTGCTTTAGGACGTAAATGTGCATACGGACCCACATCGGCCCCCTCGCGAACCACACTTTCTTCAATCACAGACTGTTTAACAACCACTTGATTGCCGATGTGACTATCAACGATTTCTGAATGTGCGCCAATCAAGCAATCTTCGCCAATCACTGTTTTTCCTTTGATAGTGACTCCCGCTTCAATGACTGTGTCTGAACCAATTACCACGCCTTCATCAATATACGTTGTGTCTGAATCAATAAATGTAACACCATTTCGCATATGCATCTCATTTAACCGACGATGCATAATTTTATTAGCAGTGGATAAAGCAACACGATCATTTACACCCATTGCTTCGTCAAAGTCTGCCATTTGGTAAGCTGCGACAGCTTTGCCTTCTTTTTTCAAAATTTCAATGATATCTGTTAAATAGTATTCCCCTTGTGTATTGTTTGTATCTGTTTTCGCTAACGCTTCAAACAATGATTCATTATCAAAACAGAAGGTTCCTGTATTAATTTCTTGAACACGTGCTTCTTCTTCACTGGCATCTTTTTGTTCCACGATTCGTTCAACAATGCCCACATGGTCACGAATAATTCGACCATAGCCTGTTGGGTCTTCCGCATGCGCTGTTAAAATAGTCGCACTTGCATTCTTACCTTGATGGTAATCGAATAAGTTTTTCAAGGTTTCCGCAGTTAATAACGGCGTATCCCCTGTAATAACTAATGTTGTTCCTTGTTTACCACCTAATAACTCTTGTGCTTGCATGACTGCATGCCCAGTTCCCAATTGTTCAGCTTGTAAGGCATATTGACTACGTTCGCCTAAATGGCTTTTAATCATTTCCGCCCCGTGTCCAACGATCGTCACGATTTCTGTTGGTTCTGTTTGTTCTACTTGATCTAAAATATGTTCGACCATTGGTTTACCAGCAACTGGATGCAATACTTTATAAAGTTTAGATTTCATGCGTGTTCCTTTACCAGCTGCTAAAATAATTGCGTATCTATTTTCCACGTTTGCCACCTCAAATTAACTAAATTGTTTGATTTTCTTCTAAATCGTCCTCATTATACCTTTTCTAGTTTATCTTACTCTTTTGTCTTTTTCAACAAAATAAGGCATTTAAAAGGTAGACCAATTTATTTTCTCATCTTTTTTTAAAGGAATAAAACAGAAAAAAAGAACCTGAAAATGGAATGGACCATTTTCAGGTTCTTTTTCAAATTATTTCTCTGTGAAATAGTTTCCTGGGACTACGCTAATCGTTTTTGTTTGTGTATCCACATCTTCCACGTACAATAGCGAAGTATAGTCATCGATTGCACGACGGCCATTGAATTTTGACTCAGCAAAAACGGTAATGCCCACAAGTTCTGCTTCAAATTCTTCAATCATACTCTTCATACCATTGACGGTGCCGCCGCCTTTCATGAAGTCATCCACGACTAAAACTTTTGATCCGCGTTTTAAGCTGCGTTTTGAAAGTTCCATTTTTTCGATACGTTCTGAAGACCCTGATACATAGTTCACGCTCACCGTTGAACCTTCAGTAATCTTAGAATCGCGACGAACAATCACAAACGGAACATTTAAGTAATAAGACACAGCTTGCGCAATTGGCACTCCTTTGGTCGCAACGGTCATTACCGCATCAATTTGTTTGCCTAAATATTTAGAAGCAATAATCCGGCCCACTTGTCTTAATAAATTCGGTTCCCCAAGTAAATCTGAAAGATAAACATAGCCCCCAGGTAATAAGCGATCTTGTTCTGACAAACGATCACATAAATCCATAATCAACTGCTCCGCTTCCTCATAAGGAATTTCAGGGATAAAGCGGACACCGCCTGCAGCGCCTGGAATCGTTTCTAAAATACCTGTTCCACGTTCTTTAAATGTTTTTTTAACAATTGCTAAATCTTCACTAATGGAAGACTTGGCAGATTGGTATCGGTCAGCAAAATATGTCAAAGAAACCAATGTATGGGGATGATCTAAAAGATATTGGGTCATATCGATTAATCGTTCACTTCTCCGAATTTTCAAATTCGTCACTCCTTTTCATTCTATCGTTCCTTATTATAAGGGGTTTAACCGAAAAATTCGAGGATTTTTTTCAAATAACTGAAAATAGTTCGCCATTTCTTTAAAAAAAAAGAAATAAAGGAGAAAAACTTTCGTTTTTCTCCTTAGTTTCTTTGCATTTTTTGTTTTCGTTGGACCATGACAACCACTCGGCGATAAATATTGACTAATAAGAATAAACCAATAAAAATTAGGGTAATGCTTGCACTCGGTGGTGTTTCCAAATAATACGAGCTAGTCAACCCTGTTAGCATGCCAATCAAGCCCATAAACACACTGATGATAATCACCGTGTTGAAGCCTTTACCAATTCGCATACCTATCGCAGCTGGTAAGACCATAATTGCTGAAATTAACAAGGCTCCCGCGATCGGAATCATCACAGCAATCGCCACACCAGTAATTACATTAAAAAGCATCGACATCCAATGAATAGGTAGCCCATCAACATGAGCAGTATCTTCATCAAATGTTAAAACATACATTGGGCGTTTAAATAACATAAACAATAGAACTAAAACTACGAATAAAATTGCCAACATAACCACTTGATCCCACGTAATCGTGACGATGGAACCAAATAAATACGATTGAATACTAGCAGCTGAATTGCCTCCTGTTAAATTCATTAAAACTAACGCCAAAGCCAAACCGCCTGACATTAAAATAGCAATCGAAATTTCTGAATAGGTGCTATAAATCATTCGTAAATATTCTAGAATGATTGCAGCCACAATCACGACAATTAAGGTCATTAAATTAGGATTCCAATTAAAAAAGAAGCCTAGTGCCACACCGGCTAATGACACATGTGAAAGGGTATCTGCCATTAAAGATTGTCGGCGAATAACTAGAAAGACGCCGAGCATTGGGGCAATCACTGAGATAAACAGTGCTGCTAAAAAGGCCTTTTGCATAAATGCATAAGAAAGCATTTCTGCCATACGATTCACTCCTTACCGCTAAAATGAACACTACCATTGTAGCGACGTTTAAGCGAATTAAATTTTTTAATTCCTGCTTATTTTTTAAATTTTTCCAACATTTCTTTAAGCCGTTCCTTGGCTTTCGTTATTATCGAGCCAGATAACGTTTTATTGGAAAATTTACGTATACGATTCTTCACTCATATGGAAGCAACGCCATTTCGAATCTTCTTTGCGGACAAGACGAATTTGACGATCCACATAGGTTTTGATATCTTCATGATCATGCGTAATCATCAAAATAGCTTTTCCATGTTCATGCGCACTGTGTTGCAACAATTGATAAAATTCGTTTCGCGATTGTTCATCCATACCTGTTGTTGGCTCATCTAAAATAAATAAATCTGGATCGGTCGCAAACACTCGTGCTAAACTAATTCGTTGCTTTTGCCCGCCAGAAAGCTCGCCAATTCGTTTGTGGCGCATTTCCCACATGTCCACTGATTTCAAAGCTTTTTCCACATGAAGATGATCTTTTTTCGTCAACGGTTTGAACCAACGATTTCTGGGAAAACGACCTGAACGTACTAATTCAATGACGGTGCTAGGAAAGCCCGCATTGAAAGAAGCGACTTGTTGTGGAATGTAGCCAATGCTGATTTTTTCACCAGCACTATTTTTTTTAGCGACCGTAATTTTGCCACTTGTTGGTTTTAATAACCCTAAGGTACTTTTGATCAGCGTTGACTTGGCAGCGCCATTTTCTCCTGTTAAAATAACGAATTCCCCTGGATCAACATAATAAGAAACATCTTCTAAAACAGGTTCATCATCATAATAGAAGGTTAAATTTTCGACTTCAATATAATGCATAAGTTGGCTCCTTTCTGTTGCCAGATTAATGAATGCTTTTTTGTAAAGCAGCGAGGTTTTCTTTCATGACAGACACGTAGTTCTCGCCTGCTTCTTGTTCTTTTTGAGTTAAACTCTCTAAAGGATTCAATACGGCTAATTCGACGCCTGTCTCGTCTGCCAATGTTTTGGCTACTTTTGTAGAAGCCGATGCTTCAAAATAGATCACAGAAACATTGTTTGTTTTAATATATTTTTTTAATTCGGCTAAACGACTTGGCGAAGGTTCTTGGTCTGGAGAAATCCCAGCAATCGGTTCTTGGGTCAAGCCATATTGTTTCGCCAAATAGCCAAATGCAGCATGTTGCGTCACAAAGGTCCGATTTTTAGCGTCTGCAAATGCAGCTTGGTATTCCTTATCTAGCGCAGTCAATTTTTCCAAATAAGCAGCGGTATTTTTTTCAAATACGGCTTTTTTCTCAGGATATTTTTTGATAAGCGCATCCCGAATCGCTGTTACTTCTTTTTGCGCTAACACGGGATCTAACCAGACATGCGGATCCAGTTCGTGGGAATGGTTATGGCCTTCATGACCTTCTTCGCCAGATTCTTCCTCTTCTGTTCCTTGCATCAATTGAATGGATTGACTGGCTTCCACGATTGAAACTTTTTTCGTGTCCAAGTTTTCAATAACATTCGGAACCCAAGTTTCTAGCTCTTTACTATTATAAACAAAGACATCCGCATCAGTAATTTTCGCTAAGTCTTTTGCGCTTGGTTCATAATCGTGTGGTTCCGTTCCAGCTGGAATCAACAGCTCAACCTCTCCCTCATCACCAACGACTTGTTTTGCGAAGTCGTACATCGGATAAAAAGTAGTCATTACCGTGAGCTCTTTCTTCTCTTTTGGCGATTGTGTAGTTTGCCCACAGCTAGCTAAAAGAAAAGCACTGATTGCTAAAGTAACGCCGATTATCAAACGGCGGTAGATTTTCGTCATGTTCTGTCCTCTTTTCGATTTACCTATTATAAACCGTAATATTTACGATTTGCCAGGAATAATGTACCAAATGGATCACGGGACGTCAAGGAATAAATTTAAAAAAACAACAGAGCGTGGGACAAAAATCACTTTGGGTTTTTGCTCCACGCTCTGTTGTTTTTATTTATTTCAATGTCCGAACCAAATAAACTTCTTCGCAAAAGCCTTTAAGTCCATTATAAATCCGTTGTGCTCGTGTTTTCTTTTCACATAAAGCAAAGACTGTCGGTCCACTGCCGCTCATCAACGCTGCATCAGCGCCGTACTTCAGCATGCGATCCTTGATTTGTTGCACGATCGGATGTCTGGCAATCGTGACACTTTCCAACGCATTGCCGACCGTTTGGGTCATCCCAGTATAATCACCATTTTCAATAGCTATTCTTAGTCCAGCAATATCTGGATGGTGCAATTCATCTACCGCTAAATCATTAAAAACGGTACTAGTGGATACACTAATTCTTGGTTTAACTAACACAATCCAACATTGAGGCATGGTCGGTAATGCTTCAATTTTCTCCCCACGTCCGTTTGCAAAGGCTGTTCCGCCCCTTAAACAATAAGGAACATCCATACCAATTTGGCTGCCAATTTCACAGAGTTCGTCCATCGTCAACCCCAGATTCCACAGTTTGTTCAAGCCTCGTAATGCTGCGGCACAGTCACTGCTCCCCCCTGCTAAACCAGCTGCCACGGGGATACGTTTTTCAATATATATTTTAATTCCTTTATGAATATTATAGGTACGCTTTAATAAGTCAACTGCTTGATAGACATGATTCCGTCGATCCACGGGTAAAAAAGAGCTGTCCGTTTCAATACGAATGATGTCTTCTTCTAGATTTTCAAAAGTTAAATGATCGGCTAAATCTACACTTGCAAAAATAGATTCAACTTCATGATAGCCATCCACACGTTTATGCAGAACATCTAACCCAAGATTAATTTTCGCAGGAGCTCGTTCGATTATTTCCATCGGTTCCCTGATTCACCTTCCTTAATCTTTTGTCTACCAACATTTTAATCTTTTAGATTCTATCATATGTCCATGAAGAAGTACACCGAAGATTGCTCTTTCTCTGACAACAGATGGGTGAAATTAAAAAGAGCTTAGGAACGAAGGGCTCTTCCTTCACTCCTAAGCGGACTTTCTAAATTATACGGCTTGACCGATGAATTCGATTTCAACGGTGCGTGTTAAAACATCTGAATAGCTATAAGATACACGTTCAAATGAGTTCTCGTCTGGATCCAAGTCAACAACAAAAACAGATGGATAAGTCTCCGTTAAGATTCCTTTACGTTCTGTTTGGCGCTTTCTTCCAGTCTGAGCAACTAACATAATTTCACTGCCGATACGGCCTTCCAAATCTTTCTTAATTGACGATAACGTTGTTGGCATTGCATTCACCTCGAGAAACATTATATCACTTTTTTTAAAAAATTTCAAGTTTATCATACTAGAAGTCTGTTTGCAACTACTTTTGCTCGACAAACCGGCTGTTTTGTCGAATTTTTATTCATTTTCTAATGTATATTTCATTTTTGCTTTGGCACGATCATAGGCACTTCGGACAGCTGAAAAAGTTCCCCCACGTACTTTAGCGATTTCTTCTAACGTGTAGCCTTTTAAGTATGCGTTTAAAATTTGTTGTTCCAACGAGGAAAGACGTGTCGGAAAAGCTGCCAATTTTTCTTGAATCATTAATTGACCTAATGGGTCGGTAGCCGCTGTCCCTAAATAGTCCACTAACTCTTCACCAGCGCTTTCTAATCGTTGTTCCAGAGAAATAGACAAGGTATCTGTTCGCCGCTTATAGGCGCATTGATGGCGAATTAAGCTATGTACGTGATTTTCAAAATTTCGTTTAAAAAACTTTCCTAATGATGCTTGTTTTTCTGAATCAAATCGTTCTAACGTCCGAAAGAAGACAATTCGTCCTTCTTGAAGCCAGTCCTCAGTATCATAATCTTTTAAATAGTATTTTTTCATGCACTTATAAATCACTGGCTGATATTGCCCATATAAGGCTTGAAATTGTTCTTGGTCTCCTGCTAATGCTTGTTGAATCTGTTCTAACATAAAAAGCCCTCCTTTTCGATAAACGTATCGAATGATTTAGGAGAGCATAGCATGTTAGAAATTTATGACTTAAGCGAACATTTGTTTAATCTTTTTTTTGAGACAATTCTTCTAGCTTCTCAGAAAGTTTTGATAACTGCTCCACGTTCCATGGAGAATTTCGACGAAATTGCTGGAAATGGATATCCGTTGCATGAATGGCAATCGTCTTTTCTGTTTTCTGGACAGCTTTGTAAAGTTCATTGGCCGAAGTCCGCAATGCACCTTGTGAAAAGACCACCCATTGTTCAGCCAAATCACTCGTTGCGACTGTTACTTGCGTTAAACGATCATTTTTTTCACCAGCTAGACGTTCAATATAACTATCTGCTGTTTCATCTTCTTTGGTGAAAACCACGGTCAAAAGGTACTTTTTGTACGTTTGCTGAATACCTGGGACTAATTGGGCATCAAAGACCACAATGATTTCCAACCCTTCATATTTGGCATAATTGGACAGACGACTAAGAAGCAGTTCACGCGCATCCTCTAAACGCTCTTGCTTTTTCAACTGGACCAATTCTGGCCAAGCACCAATCATATTATAGCCATCAACGATTAACAATTGTTTTTTCATACAATCGCCTTCTTCTATAATGGGTTGCGGCCACGATAGACTTCATACATTAGCAAGCCTGCAGCCACACCAGCGTTTAAGCTTTGAACGTGTCCAGTCATTGGAATCGTTAATAATTCATCCACTTCTTTATGAAGACCTTGACTCATGCCACGACCTTCATTTCCGATGATTAAGGCAATTGCGCCTTGTGTATTCCAGCGACGATAATCCGTCCCAGACATATCTGTACCAAAAATCCAAAATTGATTCTCTTTTAGCGTTGCAATACTTTGCGCTAGATTCGTTACACGAGCCACTGGAATATGTTCCACGGCCCCTGTTGACGCTTTGGTTACGGTTGGTGTAATTCCCACTGCACGATGTTTCGGAATGATAATACCGTCCACGCCTGTCGCATCAGCTGTTCGCAAAATTGAGCCAAAGTTATGTGGGTCCTCTAGACTGTCTAAAATTAGGAAAAATGGTGTTGCTGTCTTTTCTTTTGTTTGTTCCAATAATTCTTCTAAAGTTAAATATTGATACGCCGTGATTGCTAAAACCATGCCTTGATGCACGCCGTGATCACTCATCGTATCTAACTTTGCTTTAGGCACCCATTTAACTGGAACAGCCTGTTCTTTCGCTGCTTGTTTTAATTGCTCAATTTTCTCGCCACGAGCATCTTCTTGTAAAAACAATTTATTCCCGCGTCCTTGCTGCAACGCCTCAACAGTGGCATGGAAACCAAAGACAAAGTTATCTGCTAGCTCTTCTGAGGTTCCATCAGCACCTGCTGTCGCTGGTCGTGGGTTCCGTTCTTTTGAACGCTTATCTGAACGTTCTGGACGTTTCTTACCTTTTTTAAAAGGACGAGATTTTTCATTTTTCATTGGTTTCACCTACTTTCTTGATACACCAGTTAATTAATTCTTCTAAACGTTCTTTTTGTTGTGTTAAATGTAAATAACCCATCAAGGATTCGAAACCGGTCGCTACCCGATAGGTCGTCACATCAGCATTTTTGGCAAAGGTGTGACTTTTAGCATTCCGACCGCGTTTGTACATCACTTCTTCTTCCTCCGTTAGCATTTCTCCCGCTAACATCGCTTGCATTAAGCTTGCTTGGGCTTTTGCTGACACGTAATGTGTCGCCATGCGATGCAAAACATTCGGTTTCGTTTGTCCCAAGGAAACTAAATAATCACGAATGTAAATTTCATAAATCGCATCGCCAACATAGGCCAAAGCTAAACCGTTTAATTGTTTGTAATCTCTCATTCACTTCTTCTCCATCTCGTTCCTTGCGGAGTATCTTCTAAAACAATGCCTTGTTCTTTTAATAAATCGCGGATTTCATCACTTCGGGCAAAATCACGGTCTTTCCGTGCTTGGTTCCGTTCTTCAATTAACGCATCGACTTGTGCGTCCACTAATTCTTCGTTTTTAAAGAATAAACCAAAAATAGCTAACCAGCCACTGAAAAGCTTATCCATTGCCACTAGAACTGGTTCCGAAACTGTCGCTTGTTCACTGTACTGATTCATCATCTTCGCTAATTCATAAACGACCGTAATCCCGTTAGCTGCATTGAAATCATCGTCCATTTCCGTAATAAAACGTTGTTCTAATTCGTTTAATTGAGCCAAATAGTGTTCATCCTCTGGCAAACTTGCGACCGCATCTGCTTGTCTAAAACGTAAATTTTCAAACGCATTTTTCAATTTTTGATAATTGGCTGCTGCCTCTTTTAGAGTGCTTTCGCTATAACGAATCGGGCGACGGTACTGGGTGGTGGACATAAAGAAACGTAAAATTTGCGGATCCACTTTTTGAATCATTTCATGAACAGTAATGAAGTTACCTAGGGATTTGCTCATTTTTTCATCGTCTTCACCAATTGTGACATAGCCGTTATGCATCCAGTAATTGGCAAAGGTATGGCCTGTTTTGGCTTCGCTCTGTGCAATTTCATTCTCATGATGTGGAAATTCTAAATCTTGTCCACCGCCATGAATATCAATCGTCTCTCCCAAGTGTTTTGTCGCCATGACAGAGCATTCAATATGCCAGCCGGGACGTCCTTTACCCCAAGGAGAATCCCAAGAAATTTCATCTTCTTTGGCACTTTTCCAAAGAGCAAAATCCAATGGGTCTTCTTTTAATTGTTGTTCAACGCCAGTTCGTTGACTTGCCCCCACTTCTAATTCATCAATCGATTGATGGCTTAATTTACCATAATTAGGGAATTTACGGGTGCGATAATACACATCACCTGCGACCTCATAAGCAAAACCTTTTTCAATTAAAACTTCGATGAAAGCTAAGATATCAGGCATGTGGTCCATCACCCGAGGATGTAACGTTGCTGGTTGGACATTCAATGCTTGCGTGTCTTCTTCAAAGGCTTTGATAAAACGCTCCGCCACTTCCGGCGCAGTAATTTTCAATTCTTTAGCTGCCTTGATAATTTTATCATCGACATCTGTAAAGTTCGAGACATAATTCACTTCATACCCACGATATTCAAAATAACGACGAATCGTATCAAAGGCGATCGCACTGCGCGCATTACCGATATGGATATAGTTATACACGGTTGGTCCGCAGACATACATCCGAACTTTATGCGCCTCAATTGGCGTAAATACTTCTTTTTCTCTGGTCAATGTATTATAAATTTTAATCATGCCTTTTTTCCACCTTTCTTCCATTTAGACGAACGACTTTCGCAGGAACACCCACAGCTGTGGCATCTGCTGGGATGTCTGAAATAACAACAGCACCCGCACCAATTTTTGAACGTTCACCAATCACAACTGGCCCTAAAATTTGAGCTCGTGCCGAAATCATCGCTCCTTTTTTCACTGTTGGATGGCGTTTACCCGTATCACGACCGGTCCCACCTAACGTCACTCCGTGAAACAAAACAACATCTTCTTCTATTTCCGCGGTTTCCCCAATCACAATGCCCATGCCGTGATCGATAAAAACTCCCGCTCCAATTGTGGCTCCGGGATGAATTTCTACGCCCGTTATGAAACGCCAAAATTGTGCATGAATCTTCGCCAACAAAAACAACTGATGCCTATATAAGAAATGAGACAAGCGATGCCAAAACAGGGCGTGCAAGCCAGGATACGTTAAAAGAACTTCTAGTGTGGTCCGCGCTGCAGGATCGTTTCTTTTAACAGCTGCGACGCTACGTTTCAACCAACTCATAGGGTGAACTCCTTTCTACTATACAAAAATAAAAAACGTCTTTTAAGCAACAAAAAAACGTTGCTTAAAAGACGCCCATGCGTGGTTCCACTTTTCTTCACAAGAACTAGCTCTTGCCTCGATACAGTTAACGCCTGCCGACGTCTTCGGTTACTTTTTTCACCAAAGCCACTCATAGATGCATTTCGACAAAAGATGCTCGCTGTTCTCACCACCCACAGCGTCTCTGAAATCCATCTGATTGTCTACTTCTTCTATTCTTTGTGTTTTTATAACACTTTATTTAAATGATCTAATGCTTTTTCTTTGCCTAATAACTCGATGGTTTCACCTAATTCAGGGCCATGCATTTGTCCAGAAACAGCAATTCGAATTGGCATAAACAAGTTTTTGCCTTTAACGCCGGTTTCTTTTTGGACGGCTTTAATCGCTGCTTTAATACTTGGCACATCGAAAACGTCCAAGGCTTCTAATTGTTCTTTAAACGCATGTAACACAGTTGGCACTGTTTCTCCTTGCAAGAATTCTTTCGCAGCATCATCTAAAACTGGATGTTCATTAAAGAACAAGTTTGATAGTTCCACAATTTCAGCTGCATAACTCATTTGTGGTTGATACAAGCTAACTAATTGTTTTAACCATTCGATTTTTTCAGGAGATGGATTTTCTTCAACACGACCGTCAGCGACTAAATAAGGAATACACATATCTGTTAGTTCACCTAAGTCCATTTGTTTCATGTATTGATTGTTAATCCATTCTAATTTTTTCGCATCAAAGGCCGCTGGTGACTTGCTTAAGCGTTGTTCATCAAACAATTTAATCAAGTCTTCTTGTGAGAAGATTTCTTCTTCGCCAACAGGAGACCATCCTAGTAAAGCAATAAAGTTGAACATGGCTTCTGGTAAGTAACCTAATTCACGGTATTGTTCAATAAATTGTAAAATTGTTTCATCACGTTTGCTCAATTTTTTGCCAGTTTCTGAATTAATGATTAAGGTCATATGGCCAAAGACAGGTGGTGTCCATTCAAACGCTTCGTAAATCATTAATTGTTTTGGTGTGTTCGCAATGTGATCATCGCCACGTAAAACGTGAGAAATTTTCATTAAGTGATCATCTACTGCAACGGCAAAGTTATACGTTGGCATCCCATCGCGTTTTTGGATGACAAAATCGCCACCAATGTTATCTGACTCAAAAGTAATTTCACCTTTCACGATGTCATCAAATTTGTATTCTGTATTACGTGGCACACGGAAACGAATCACTGGTTCTAGACCAGCCGCTTCTTTGGCTGCTTGTTCAGAAGGTGTTAAATTCGCACAAGTGCCTGCGTAGTGAGGCATTTCCCCACGAGCTTGTTGTGCTTCACGTTCTGCTTCTAATTCTTCTGGCGTACAATAACACTTATACGCACGATTGCTACTTAATAATTGATCAATCAATGGTTGGTAAATTTCTTTACGTTCTGATTGACGATATGGACCATATTCTCCCGGATGAGCAGGTGATTCATCCCATTCCATCCCTAACCATGCTAAGTTTTCCAACTGACTTTTCTCGCCGTCTTCGATGTTCCGTTTTTGGTCGGTATCCTCGATACGAATGATAAATTCTCCGTCATTGTGGCGGGCAAATAAGTAGTTAAATAATGCTGTTCTTGCATTCCCAATGTGCAAGTGTCCAGTTGGACTTGGTGCGTAACGCACACGAACTTTCGTCATGTTCATTCCTCTTTCCATTTTTTAAAAACAGACGGTTTAACGTCGTTTTCAGTTATTTTTCCAATAAAGCAACGGCAATTGCGCCGATTCCTTCTTTTTTACCAACAAAGCCCATCGTTTCCATGGTCGTTGCCTTAATGTTCACTTGTGTGACCGCTAAGTGGCAACTCGCGGCTAGATTCTTTTTCATCTCTGCCAAGTATGGGCTCATCTTTGGCTCTTCCGCTAAAATTGTACAATCAATATTGCCAATAGTAAAGCCCGACCGCCCAACTTTTTCATTTACTTTTGTTAATAAGTTTACAGAATTCGCATTTTTGAACTGCGGATCGGTTTCGGGAAACAGTTGCCCAATATCACCCAGACCAGCGGCACCAAGGATTGCATCAATAATTGCATGTGTTAAAACATCGGCATCTGAGTGACCTAACAGACCTTTTTCATAAGGAAGAGTAACCCCACCAATAATTAAAGGTCGTTGCGGAACTAATTGATGAACATCAAAACCTTGACCGATTCGAATCATACTAAGTCCTCACTTTGCTTAATTTTTATCGTTTTTAGGATGGTTATCCTTGCGATCATTAATCCCGCGACCCGCGTGTGCCGGTTTGGCAAAAATCATACGCCCAGCTGCGGTTTGTAAAGCACTTGTGACGACCACTTCGATTTGCTCATTCATGTAATGCTGGCCATCTTCTACCACAACCATTGTGCCATCATCTAAGTAAGCGACCCCTTGTTGACGCTCTGTTCCGGCTTTTACAACCATCACATTCATCGTTTCACCTGGAATCACCACTGGTTTCACAGCATTAGCTAAAGCATTAATGTTTAAAACAGGCACATTTTGAAATTCAGAGACTTTATTTAAGTTGTAGTCATTGGTCACAACCACGCCATCTAATAATTTTGCTAATTTGATTAATTTACTGTCTACTTCAGAGATATCCTCGAAATCTCCGTCATACATCTCAACGGAGATACCTTCTTCTTTTTGTAAAGCATTTAAAATATCTAAGCCACGACGACCTCTCACCCGTTTTAAACTGTCTCCAGAATCAGCAATGTATTGTAATTCATATAAAACAAAGTTAGGGATGAGCAAAACACCTTCTAAAAAGCCTGTTTTAGCGATATCGTAGATTCTGCCATCAATGATGACACTGGTGTCTAAAATTTTGTATTTATGGAAGTTGTCTTCCACTTTACGTTCCAACATTTGTCCTTCGGTGTCTTCCGTATTTGCTTTCTTTTGGCGAGGTGTGAAAACTTTTTTCCACTCCTCAATCCGTGTTGTTCCCATTCGGAAACCTAAGTAACCCAGAATAATCATAACTAGAATTGGTAGTAAACTATTCACGACAGGAATTTGTAAGTTGTACATTGGAATGGAGATAATGACGCCAATTGTTAAACCAATGATGGCACCAATACTTCCAAATAATAAATAGGTTAAACTCATTTCATTTAAAGCTGCTTCGATTTTTTTGACAGCGGAAACAATATACTTTGCTAACCCTAAAGATAAAATAAAGAAAATAATTGCACCAATTAATCCGTTCGTAAAGTTATTGTTTAACCAACTGTTATTGCCTTGCTTAGCCATTTCCCAAGCCATTGGGAAAAGAGAAATTCCTAAACTTGCACCAGCAATGATCATCAGCAACGTGATGATTCGTTTTTGCATATAGCCATCCTCCTCGTTTATTTAATAAAGACGTCTAGTGTTGTGGGGCGTACAAAAATCATACGCCACCAAAAACCTAAACGGATTATTTCTACTTTCATTATTTAAAAACTTTTCTTAACGTTTCACCAATTGTTGAAACGCCAATAATTTCAATACCTTCAGGCGCTTCCCAGCCACCAAGGTTATTTTTAGGGACATAGACTTTTGTAAAGCCTAGTTTTTGCGCTTCACGCACTCGTTGTTCAATACTATTCACGCGGCGAATTTCACCAGTTAAACCAATCTCACCAATGAAACATTCCGAAGATGAGGTTCCTTTTTCTTTATAGCTAGAAGCAATACTGATTGCTAACGCTAAATCAATAGCTGGTTCATTAATTTTGACTCCACCAGCCGCTTTTAGATACGCATCCTGGTTTTGTAACAAAAGGCCTGCCCGTTTTTCTAAAACCGCCATGATTAAAGAAACGCGATTAAAGTCCAACCCGGTGGTCGTTCGCTTGGCATTGCCAAACATCGTTGGGGTAACTAACGCTTGGATTTCCACCAAAATAGGGCGTGAACCTTCCATTGCTACCACAATTGAAGATCCGGTGGCTCCTTCTAAACGTTCTTCTAAAAAGACCTGAGAAGGATTCATAACTTCAACCAATCCATGTGTCTGCATTTCAAAAATACCAATCTCATTCGTTGAGCCAAACCGATTTTTGACAGCCCGTAAAATTCTAAAGGTGTGATGCTTATCTCCTTCAAAATAAAGAACCGTATCTACCATATGTTCCAACATCCGTGGCCCTGCGATAGACCCTTCCTTCGTTACGTGTCCGACAATAAAAATGGCAATCCCATTCGTTTTTGCCAGTTTCAATAATTCGGCAGTTGTTTCTCGGACTTGACTGACACTACCAGCAACGCTGGTAACATCTGGCTGCGTCATTGTTTGAATCGAGTCAATAATGACATAGTCTGGTTCTAATTTTTCAATGGCTCGTGATATTTCGTGCATATCTGTTTCTGCGTATAAGTAAAATGTCTCGTTGACGGTGCCTAGACGCTCCGCTCGTAATTTAATTTGCTCAGCACTTTCTTCACCAGAAACATATAAAACCGTGCCACCTGTGGCTGCTAATTGTTGCGATACTTGTAAGAGCAATGTTGACTTACCTATTCCGGGATCGCCACCGATTAAAACTAACGAACCTGGAACAACGCCACCACCTAAAACCCGATTCAGCTCCACTAATTCAGTTTTTACACGAGGCTCTTTTTTAGGTATGACTTCAGATAGCCGTTGTGGTTGTGTCTTTTTACCAGTCAAACTTACTCTAGCACGACGATCAGAAGTATCTTGAATAACCTCTTCCACCATCGAATTCCATTGTCCGCAATTAGGACAGCGGCCGAGATATTTTGGAGACACATACCCACAGCTTTGACATTCAAATTGAACTTTTGCTTTTTTTGCCATGTAGAATCTCCTTATCTGTTGTTTATTTTAACATTTATTAAATGGTTTGAATAACGTTGCCTACTGAAAAAATGGGCTTTATTTTTGTCCAGACGAACCAAAACCGCCCGTTCTTTCTGCCTCGACTTGGTCATCATCCGCTAATAAAAACGGCTTAAAAATCCCTTGGCCAATTCGTTCACCTTTTTCAATGACAACATCTTCATATCCAAAGTTTAAAAATTGGAACATGATATGTCCTTCGTTATTCTCGTTATTATAATAATCACTGTCAATGACTCCGACACCATTCGCTAAAAGTAGGAATCGTTTTAGCGGGTTCGAAGAACGACTTACCAATTCTAAATATTCAGAATCAGGCATATACGCCTTAATTCCTGTTTTAACTAAAATTGGTTTGGGATTTTCTCCAGCTTGTTGTAACTTCCAAAGACTTGGTACAACGACCGTTTCGGCTGCTTGAAAATCATACCCCGCGGCACCTTTTGTTGCTCGTTGTGGGACACTCAAGCCCTCTTCTTGATACTTAGAAATAATCTCAAAACCACGTTGTTTCATATTCATTCTCCCCTACTGTCTAAACTACTCCTATTTTACCATAATCTCTGATACTCTGGTTGTTTTTAGTAAGTTTCTCATTTCTAAAAGCCCAGTTAATCTAGACTACGCAAAAAAGAGGAGAATTTTTGTTTATTTTCCTTCTTTTAGTCTATCATCTTCTCTTAAAATAAACAGACCAAATCCCAAAAAGTCCCAAGATTCCCTCAAAAAGTTCACACTTTCATTAAACTTTCTTTACTATTCATTATTTAGCACTTTCTAGTAGCCGCTGATTTTGTTATAATGAGTGTCAAATTTTACTGTAAAAAGAAACGAGGCACTTATGAGAAACAAACTCCAACAGGCCAAACGAATTGTGATCAAAGTCGGAACCAGTTCTCTGATTTATCCCAATGGCAATATTAACTTAAAAGCAATTGATCAATTAGCCTTTACTTTGAGTGATTTAAGCAACCAAGGCAAAGAAATTATTTTAGTTTCTTCTGGTGCAATTGGTGTCGGACTGAATAAATTAAATCTATCTGTACGCCCAACGACAATTCCCGAACAACAGGCAGTCGCTGCAGTCGGCCAAGCAGAATTAATGAACATTTATAATCAGCGGTTTTCAACCTATAGCCAACAAATGGCACAAGTTTTATTAACTCGTGATGTTATTGAATATCCTGAAAGTCGCAATAATGTTACCAATACTTTTGAACAACTGTTAAAAATGAATATTATTCCTATCGTCAATGAAAATGATACTGTCGCAATTGAAGAATTGGATCACTTAACCAAGTTCGGGGATAACGATCAATTGTCTGCCATTGTCTGCCAAATTGTTCAAGCTGACTTGTTAGTTATGTTATCAGATATTGATGGTTTCTTTTCAGACAACCCTACTGTCAACAAAGAAGCCACGTTATTTTCTGAAATCAATGAAATTAATGAAGACTTGTTCCAATTAGCCGGTGGTAAGGGAAGCCGCTTTGGCACTGGTGGGATGTCTAGTAAATTAAAAGCTGCTGAACGTGTGTTAGCTAATCAACAGGCGATGATTTTAGCAAACGGAAAGCAGCCAAAAATCATTTTTGAAATTTTAGAAGGAAAAGATATCGGTACGTTATTTATTAAAGGAGGGCATGAAAGTGACTGATTTAAAGCAACTAGGGCAACAAGCTAAAGAAGCCTCTTATACGCTAGGCTTGATGGATACTCGTCAAAAAAATACTTTGTTAAACAAAATGGCCGCAGCCATTGAAGCCAATGCACCCCGCATTTTACAAGCAAATGCATTAGATTTAGAGCAAGCCGCTACCCACGGAATTTCTGAAACAATGCAAGACCGCTTACGTTTAACAGAAGAACGGATCACAGCGATGGCTGAGGGCATACGCCAAGTCGCTACTTTACCCGATCCAATTGGGGAAGTAGATAAAATGTGGCGCAATGAAGCGGGACTGTTAATTGGGCAACAACGCGTGCCTTTAGGTGTTATTGGAATCATTTATGAATCGCGGCCAAACGTGACAACAGATGCCGCTAGCCTTTGTTTCAAATCGGGAAATGCTGTTATTCTTCGAGGCGGAAAAGAAGCGTTTCACTCCAATCAGATATTGGTGACAATTTTACAAGAAGCGCTAATACAAGAAGCCATTTCTCCCCATCTCATTCAATTTGTTGATGATACTTCTAGAGAAACAGCCCAACAACTTATGCGCTTAAATGACTACTTGGATGTCCTCATTCCACGTGGCGGCGCCAACTTAATCAAAACTGTTTTGACAACAGCCACTGTTCCTGTTATTGAAACAGGCACAGGCAATTGTCATATTTACGTGGACAAAGACGCCCAGTTAACAATGGCAACTGAAATTATTGTCAATGCTAAATGTCAACGTCCTTCTGTCTGTAACGCCGCCGAAACGTTATTAATTCATCAAGAGGTGGCTGAATCCTTTTTACCAACAATTGAAAAAGCCTTGAAGGAGTTTCACGTGGAACTTCGGGCAGATGAACGTGCGTTAGCAATTTTTGAAGAATCCATTCCAGCGACTGAACAAGATTGGGAAACGGAATTTCTCGACTTTATCTTAGCAGTGAAAGTCGTTGATTCTTTAGACGAAGCCATCCAGCATATTAATCGCTACAATACAAAACATTCTGAAAGTATTATTAGTGATAATTACTTTGCCACACAACAATTTTTACAACAAGTGGATGCAGCCGCTGTTTATGCGAATGCTTCAACTCGTTTCACGGACGGTTTTGAATTTGGATTTGGCGCCGAAATCGGCATTAGTACGCAAAAATTACATGCCCGTGGACCTATGGGCTTAGCAGAGCTTACTTCGACAAAATATGTTATTTATGGAAATGGGCAAGCACGTTCTTAGAAAGAAAAACCCTTGATTTAAAAATCAAGGGTTTTTCTTTCTCCTCTCCAATGTGCATTTTTACACATGAGATTGTTCACAGTTCCACAATCTATTCTTGATATTTTTTTTGAATCCTCATTATACTTTCTACATACGCTTGTTTCACTTGAACTGGCTCTAAAATTGTCACTTCTTCACCAAAGCCCATAAAATAGTTGGCTAAAAATTGTGTTTCTGTTGGATGAATCTGTCCAACTAAAAAACACTGCGTGGGCGTTTCTTCCAACTGAATATTGTCAAAGCGATGTTTATAAAAAAATTCTTTGCCTTTTTCTGTAATGATTGCTTTAAATGGAATCGTACGTGCTGTCGTTTGTTGATGGCGATACGATTCTTTCAGTTCTTCAGTCGTAAAATCCAGTGTTTGGTTTAACTGCTGAATAGCCTCCATAAAATCACAGCGGTAAGTACGCCAAGCCTTTTTAGTCACATCATAGCCTGAACAATACCAATACCCTTCTAAAATAGTTAACCGGGTTGGTAAGATTTTTTTCGTTGTTTCTTCATATCTGGTATAGTTAAACTGAATTACTTGTTGCGCCAAAATACAATGAAACAGCTGCTCTAAATTGCCTGGTGCTTCTACTTGTTCAATTCCTTCGTAATAGACGACTTTACTCATTTGACTGATTTTAAATTGGGTTGGTTCATCTAAAGAATGCAATAATTTTTGCTTAATTTGCTGATAGGAATGACCAAACGGTGACTCTGCGACTAATTTCAGTAATTGTAACGAAAAAAAGATTGCTAACACTTCATTTTCGTTAAAATAAATCGGCGGCAACAACGGTTTGTTTAAAACTCGATAGCCACCATAACGACCATTCTCCACATATAGCGGCACGCCTAAATGTTCCAAAGCTTCAATATCCCGCAAAGCTGTGCTTTTAGAAATCCCAAAAGTTTTCATTAACTGATTTAAATTAAACTGAGGATGGGTTCTCAAGAAAAAAAGTTCCTGATTTAAACGTTCTGATTTTTTCATTTTCCCCTCCATCGGTGTCACTTTTTGACACCTTTTATTGTTATGCTTATCTTATCAATCTTAGGAGGTTCAAACAATGAAAAACACACAATTTGCCCTTTTTATGGTCTTAAACGGACGAGCAACGGAAGCCTTGACGTTTTACCAAGAAGCCTTTGCTGGTGATATTCTTTTTAAAATTACTAATCAAGAATTTAAAGAGCGCTTAAATCCTTCTTTGACCATTCCCGCTGGCGAAGAACACTGGCTTTCTCACTCGATTTTACAAATGGACACTTTTCAATTACAACTAGCTGATAATCCTTTGTTTGCAGGAATGAATACCACGCCCACAGAACAATTGACCCTCAGCTTAACCGTCAATAGCCGTCACTCTGCCAAAACAATTTTTGAAAAACTCACGCGCCATCCCGAATCCTGTATTATCCAAGAACCAATTGAAAATGAATTTGCAGCATTTTATGCGATTGTGAAAGATCCTTTTGGTTTAGTCACTCAAATTACTCAAGAAAAACAAGCAGATCCTACCAAGAAAGGAAGTTAGCCGAAGAATGCGAACCTATGAATCAAAAGAAGCCTTGATTGAGGCCATTCAAATAGCTTCACAAAAATATTTAGCTGAATTTGCAGAAATTCCTGAAACACTTAAAGATCACCGAATTGAAACAGTAGCTAAAACACCTTCAGAGAACTTAGCCTATCAATTAGGCTGGCTCAACTTGCTGCTTTCTTGGGAAGAACAAGAACAACGTGGTCTGACCGTTCAAACGCCAGCTGAAGGTTATAAATGGAATCAACTGGGTGCTCTCTATCAATCATTTTATCAAACCTATGGACAAATGAGTTTAGAAAGTCAGCTGATTGCGTTGCAAGACATCTTAGAAAAATTACTTCATTGGATTGACTCGCTTTCCGAAGACGAATTATTTTTACCTCAACAACGGGCTTGGGCGACTACCAAAGCACAATGGCCTCTTTGGAAATGGATTCACATTAATAGCGTTGCCCCTTTTACTAGTTTCCGAACGCAAATTCGCAAATGGAAAAAAGCGTGTCTTTAAAAAGTTATCCACATTTTTTCAAAAAAAGCTTGACAAGCATTTTTAAATTCTCCACAGAAAACTTTGTGGATGAAATTTCTTGTTTTTTCCAAAAAACTTTTCCACAATGCTTATTTGTTCGACATTAAATCTTTGTAAATTCTAGAAAAAAGAAGATGAAAACGTTGTTTTAATAACGTTTTCATCTTCTTTCAACTTTAGGGATTCCTTTATTTTTAGCAAGCAGGCCTTCTGAACTTGCGTCTATTTTTTTTAGCAACTCGAAAACTTATCCTTGTGGATAAACGGAGATAAAAAGCTTTTTTGTGGTTTTCAACAGAGTTATGCACAAAGTTATCCACAGGGCGTTTTCAGCAATTTTTCGGAGAATATTCGTTGTTTTAATCTGGTGATTTAGCATTTGAATGTCAATCTCTTACTACTAATTCTTCTTCACTCCACCCTTAGGATCCTAATAAAATTTTAAAGTTTTTCTTCTATTGGTACATCAAATAAAGAGTATGATAAACTATAGGTACTTTCGAAAAATCAGGTGAGGTTATTTATGAAAAATAAAAGTAGGCAGTTTTTAAAAAACAACTGGCCTTATATGTTAGCCAGTTTCTTCATTCCGTTTTTAATTATGGCAATTATCTATTTGAGTATTGGGATTTATCCAGGAAGTAGTCGCAGTGTTTTAGCCAGCGATGCCTTTTCTCAATTTTCAAATTTTCACGCAAGCTTTAACAATGTTCTTCATGGAAAACAAAGTCTTTTCTATACGTGGAATGCTTCTTTGGGACTAAACTACTTGTCCTTAATTTCCTATTATCTTGGTGGCTTATTTACGCCGCTCGTCTTTTTCTTTAACAATCAAAACATGCCTGATGCGCTCTATTTCCTAACGTTGTTGAAAATTGGGAGTGCTGGCTTGAGTTTTTGGTTCTTGGCAAAACAAACCTTTAAGATTCCTAAATGGTCCCATGTGACTTTAAGTGTGTCTTATGCGCTAATGTCCTTCATTGTGGCCCATTCAGAATTAATTATGTGGCTGGATGCCTTTATTTATCTGCCACTCGTAATTTTAGGAATTCATCGTTTAATGGACCAACGAAAACCGACATTATTGTTTGTCAGTTATTTCTTGCTTTTCATTACAAATTATTATTTTGGCTTTATGATTGGGTTGTTTTCCTTCCTGTACTATTTTGCACGAACGTTTACAGACTGGCAACGATATAAATCTCGAATCGTTGCGTATTTTACTACTTCTCTTTTAGCTGGTGGAGCATCTATGATTATGGTCTTACCTGCTGTCTTAGATTTACGAACCAATGGTGAAACTCTTTCTGAAATTACAACCTTTAAAACAGAAGCGACTGCCTTTTTAGATATTATTATGAAAAATATGATTGGCGTTTACGATACAACCAAATATGGGTCCATTCCTTTTATTTACATTGGGTTGTTGCCTTTGATTTTTTGTCTCTTCTATTTCGTTACGAAAGAAATTCCATTGAAAAACAAACTACTTTTTGGCAGTTTGTTTGTCCTATTGATTGCTAGCTTTTACATCACGCCCTTAAATTTATTCTGGCACGGTATGCATGCGCCGAACATGTTTCTTTTCCGCTATAGTTTCCTCTTTTCATTCCTAGTTATTTTGCTTGCTGGTTATGGTTGGGAAAAATTTGAAAAGGATGATCTCGGCGTCTTAAGCGGCTTGATTTTGATTCTTTTAGCAATTTTTGCTCTTGCAATGGGCACAAAAGGTGCTACTAGTTATACGTATGTGACTTTAACCTCTTTCGTATTAACGGCAACTTTTTTGCTATTATACTTTTTCGGGATTGCTTTTTATCAATTGAAAAAAGCGCCTATGCAATACTTAGTGATTTTGTTATTGCTGCTCGTTTCTGGTGAAGCAATCATTAACACACGGGCGATGGTCACTGGTATTTTAGATGATTGGAACTACGCATCACGTAGTTTGTATTCTGAACCTTATCCTGACTTAAAAAATCTAGTCGATCAAACAAAAAAAGAAAATGATACTTTTTATCGCTTGGAAAATTTAAATGGTGTTTCGGCCAATGACGGCATTAACTATGGCTACAGTGGCATTAGCATGTTTTCTTCCGTACGGAACCGACATTCTTCAACATACCTAAACGCCTTAGGTTTCCGCTCGCGAGGCACGAATTTAAATATTCGTTACCAAAATAATACCTTGTTAATGGATGCTTTGATGGGCATTAAATACAATATTGCTGAAAATAATCCAATGAAATTCGGCTTTGAACGACAAGCAGCTGCTGGTAAATATCAGCTTTATCGCAACGAAAATGCTTTGCCGTTAGGATTTTTAGCAGACAAAGAGATTTACAATGTCCGGCAACCTCTCAATGATAATTTAGGTAGTCAAACAAATTTACTAAATGCTTTAGCCAATACCAATGAACGGTATTTTACCTTTTATCAACCAACGATGACGCTTCAAAATAACGTGACAATTACGCAAAATACAGCTGGCGTAACTTTTACGGAGAAACAACATAACGTAGCCAAAGAGATTTCTTATACAGTCAATGTGCCCGCCAATACGCAAGCTTATTTGAGTTTATTCCCAACGGATTTTGCTCAATTGGAAAGTTCCACTGCGACGGTCACCGTGAACGGCTCGAGTCAGCAATCACAAATTGGCATTACTGGCCAATATTATAATTTAGGCTACTATCCAAAAGATACAACCGTTAACTTCAAAGTAAGTTTTTATGGAACCAAAGCAGTAAGTTTTGTTCAGCCGCAAGTAGTTGGCTTAAATACCAATGCATTTGAAAAAGCCATTTCCGCCGTGCAAGAAAAAGGCGTTGATTTAACCACTGGCAAACGCTCTGCTTCAGGTACCTTTACCGCCGACAAAGATCAAGTACTCGTCACTACAATTCCTTATGACAAAGGTTGGCGTGTCAAAATTGATGGCAAAAAAGTTACCCCAAAAGCCTTTAAAGATGCCTTTCTAAGCGTTCCTGTCAGCGCTGGAACCCATACTATTCAGTTCTCTTATTTACCAGAAGGATTGATTCCTGGCATCGTGTTATTCGTTCTATGTACTGGTGGTTTCGTTGCCTACGTAACCTTGATTCCAGCTAGACGAAACCGTAAAAAAGAAGACAAATAAAAAATCACGCGATGGCTAAGGGAACTGACCCAATAAACTGAGACAAAATAAAAAAGCACCTCTTGTTGAATTCACGTTAAAATGAATTTAACTAGGAGGTGCTTTTTCAATGGGAAATCGAGTGCCTTATCCGATTCACATCAAAGAAATGGCTATACAGATGAAAAAAGAGAATATTCCTGTAAAATAATTATGGAAGAATTAGGAATTAAAAACAAAACACAAATTGAAGCATGGGGGCGTTGGTACCGTAATGGCGAGAATCATCGTCTGGTTCAACCCGTTGGAAAACAATATGCTTATGGAACAGGTCCAGAAAATCTATCAAATGAACAACAGCTTAGAAATGAAAATAACTATTTAAAAATACACATTGAGGTGCTTAAAAAGTACAAAGAATTGGAAAGGACGTGGAGCCAGAAATAATGGTGAAATTATCGCCTATACCATCGGTGATAAGCAAGATACGGCTTTTGTTCTGGATACACTTGATCAATTGCCCCAAACAACGGATTGTCTATTGCATAGTGATCAGGGCTCTGTTTATACTTCCTTTGACTACCAGAACCAAATAAAAACAAAAGGCATTACCATTAGTATGTCCCGCAAAGGGATACCTTCAGATAATGCCTGCATCGAATCGTTTCATGCCTCACTAAAGTCTGAAACGTTCTACTTAGATGGGCTCACAAATGAACCTACATCTATTGTAATAGAAATTGTAAAAAAATACATTAATTATTATAATGAAAGTCGAATTCAACAAAAACTAGACTACCAATCGCCGATAGACTATCGGAAATCAGCAGTCTAGGAAAATGCTTTTTTATTCCTGTCTCACAATCTTAGGTCAGTTCCTAAGTCATCGCGTGATTTTTTTAAATTTCAGTCATTGCTTCTTCCACAAGCGAAACACTTTGATGTCTCCCTTTCGTAATCAACAAAGAAAGTTGCACAAAAGCAAAGAGTACACTGGTCCGCTTAGGATAAGCAAAATAACGTGGTTGCCAACTAGTGACATATTGTTCTTTGCGCTTGCGTGTATCTTGAAACGCATAAATTTGATAACTATACTTGTAAAAAATATTAACAAAGCGTTCTTTTAAGAAAGAGTACTTGCTCTCCCCTACGTTAGCCAACGGCGCCATCCCAATATCAATTAATTGATAGCCCTGCTGTTGATAGGTTTCAATAAAATGAGTGAACAAATATTCTCTAGTAAAAGCAGGTGCTTCTGAACGAATACGTAACAAATCATACGAAATACTTTTGCCTTTTTCCATTTCTTTTCCAGTAATGAAACCGATGACCGTTTGTTTCTGTCTCACCAAGCCCACGCTACTGCATTTCAAGTACTCGGGATCCAACCGTCCACCAATAAAGTAGCGCTCTTTTTGATTCCGTGACCAGTCCGCAGAAACTCGTTCTAACTCTTGATATAAGGCATCACTAATCGTTTCAGGATAAAATTCAAACTGAAAATCCGCTGCTTCCGCTGCTATTTTTTCAGTCACTGTTTCCGTCCAGGCTGTTTGATTCACTGTTGACGGCTCATCAAATTGAATCAAGCCTTCTTCCCCAACTTTCATAAATTCAAAGCCGCAATCGTGAAGATTCATAACATATTCTTCCGAAATACGATAAAAAACTAATTGATAGCCTAACAAATCGGCTTGATCCATAAACGCCAGTGTCGCCGCTGTCCATTTCTCTCGTTGCCCAATTGGATCCGCCAAGACAAAGCATTTATTAAACTTCATTTGAAACCCAAAAAGTACTTGATCTTCGCCTTCTTCTTGGTAATAAAAATGACCATAATCCTTTAAATATAAAAATTGACTGCCTTCGTTGCCACCAAATTTTTCCAAAAAGCGTGTCAACCGCGCTTCCTCAAACCCCTCACCTAAAGTAACAGTTGTTTCGGCTAAATATTGATACAAAAAGAATAAACCAATCAAGGAAATACTTAATCCAATCAATCCGTTAAACCAAACATCATCTGACGGAAACAACAAAAAGTGATTGATAACTTGATTGCCACCAGCTGGTCGTGCGGCGTAATAGCCAGCAACCGCATAACCGATAAACAAGCAGCCAAACAAAATACTATCTACCGTTAAAGCGCCCCATGAATAAACAAACTTTTCACGATAAAATTCTTTACGAGCCAAAATAACCGCCAATAAAATAACAGCATAAACAGCAATTAACTGCCACGAAGTCGTTCGTGCCACCGTATTTACAATACAAAATCCTAGTAAAATAATTGTAGGCCAATAAGCTTTTTTCACTTTCATAG
>OGTM01000145.1_pt1 | contig 34687 bp, 49 predicted proteins | sample 1574581 | NCBI WGS metagenome assembly OGTM01 (sample SAMN03295850, study PRJEB24534) | human gut metagenome | isolation source: fecal sample 3 from infant 7 | host: Homo sapiens | place: USA: Pittsburgh, PA | collected 2014-07 | reverse complement strand
GGGAGAGATAATGATCCTTGTTCTTTCTTGCCCACTTTGAAACCTCCGTTAAGTCAATCCAGCGTTCTTTAACGCCATCGACTTTTAATACATGTACTCCCTCCTTCCATAACCCCCTTTGTATCCGTTTGTTAACGGCTTCTACCGTTTCCCCCGCGTCCCTGCAGTACGTAGAAAGGGGTACGCAATCAAGACTCATGGCTGACCTCCCGCCCGAAGGCCTGGGCATTTTCCAGTTCATTAGCTGCATAAATCAGGGCGTTGTGATGTGAGCGAAAACCACCATCGAGTTCGCGAGCAGCTCTGTCGCGCAAGATGTCGATCGCTGACTGATAATCTTCACCAACAGGGTCTGTTTTCATCGTTTCAAGCTCGATAATCTGCCCATTTTTATACATATCCATCAGCAATCTGAATTGTGAACGAGCGGACACGATCAACATGTACCGAATGCTATTTGCGAACATATTGGTGTCTTCATCGTGCAGCAGATCCTCAACGTCATTACCTCCAGTGTTTTGGAATAACGTAAGGTATGGGCGCATCCATTCAGGTACGGTATAAAGCTCTTTTGCTGATTTGCTCATTGTGCTGTCTCCTTTTCAGCTTCAATAATGCTGTCGACCATCATCATCAGAGAGCCGCCCATGTCGTCGTAGTCGGTCCATGCGCTACTTTCGAAGAACTGAGCAGCGATTACGGGCGCGAGCTGACTTACAAGATACTGGCGATATGTCATACCCTGAGGAGAATCAGTGCGAGGGCATGGGTAAGCTGGTTGTTGTCCCGTTTTCATAATCAACTCCCGAAATCCATCAAAAATTTGTACTCAATCAGCGCGCCGAAAACGACGGCCACCAATAACAGGCCAAACAGCAGGGAAAGGAAAAGCGCTTTCATTTTCTGTCCTTCAGTTTGCTGTATCGTTCATGGCTCATTACTTCCCAGTTATGGCCGCCGTCTCGGGACAGCAGCCGCCAGCGGCGATTAACCCTCAGGCTCAGGTTTCCGGAGCCGTGCATACGGCAGGGATGAATCCGCCTGGCTCTGAACTGGCGGAGGACATGGACCGCCTGCAGGTGCACCCACTCAGGAATTCGTATCGCTGTCAGGGCCATTGTCCTTCTCTCCTGCAGGTGGGGTGATCGTGTAACCGGCTTGTTCAGCCATCCATAAAAAAGTCTCCAGCGATGCTGTAACCTCGCCGTTCTGAACCGGGCGCGCGTGGATAACTTTCCCGTTCTCGATTGTCAGCACGATATTTACTGGTTCGTGCGTGATAATTGGTGTCTGATCACTCATGGCTTGTCTCCGCTGTGACTGATTTTTGTTTCTTAGCAAATTCGACCAGCTCAGCAATGAGATCGTCGATTAATGCCTTTCCGCTTTCTGTCAGGAACTCACCGCTGCCATTCACATCTACGGCGTTGCTGTAAATTCCTCTGATGGCTTTTACACCGTCGATATTCCCGTATTCACTGAGAGCCAGCTTTTCGAATCGTCTCAACAAACCATCAAGCAGTATTTCTGTTAATTCGACTGTGTTTATTCCACCTTTAGGCATATTAATAATGATGCAGGTGCTTCCGGTTTTACGCTGGTGGCGTAATAACGCAGCTTTTAAAATTCTTCGGCGATACGTATTGGTTAAATTATCCATTTAATACACCTTTCTTTGTGCATCTTCATTTTCTAAAACGATCCTTTCCTCTGCCTCGGGCCAGCTATATACCGACCCGGCAAGGTCATAAGCCAGACCTAAAAGGCCATCAAGTTGATGGCAGTCAAAATCCTTATGGTGAGCGTGAATTGTTTGCATAAGGAAGTTAAGTTGTTCAGCTTTAATATTCACACCTTGCACGTCTTGGCGATCTTGTGTTGACATGATTTATCTCCCGTATGCTTTCCTGAGATATAAATTCGCAATATCCCAGTAACCGGCTGAACAAAATAACTTAGCAGTATTAAAGGCGTTGATGTTTATCATGTTTTTTCCTAAAAAAGTGTATGGAATCCCCTCAGCAATAAAGCTGTTATTTATTTAGGAATCTAAAAAAACTAAGCGTTGGATCTAATAGCTTGCTCTTCAATTAACCATGCACAAACATCACTGGTTAACTTACTTAATAATGCTGCAATGGCCTCGATTTCAGAACAGTCCATTTTGTTGGGGTATAACTCAATCATTTTGCAGATTATTTCTGCCTGATATGCTTTCTCTTTCGCTTGTTCTAATGAAAATTCATGCGCCATGATTGCCATCCTTTAATCCAGAAAGATATGAGGCAGCTTGAGAAATTTTATTCGTTGCCATTCCAATTTCTGCAAGGTCAGCGATGATACAAGAAAGGTTTAATATCTTTTCTTTGCTGATTTCTTTATCTTCAGCAATGGAAAAAATATTTAAGCTGATATGGTTAATGGCTTCAAAGATAGAAACAGTTTTAGTATCGCAATCTGATGCAATATCACCATAATCAATACTTGAACTATCTTTGCTGTAGCGAAAATCTGGAATATCAACAAGCTGATATAATTTTTTGATTGTCGTATTGGTCGTCATCTCACTGGCTCCGTTGTTTGCCGATGAGATGAGAATAGGGGAGGATTAATCCCGCGTCAATACTATAGTATTAATCTTATTTTCTTTTTCATGTAACCTAATGAAAATAATGGATTTTATTTTTTTTCGCAAAAAAAACCGGGTTTCCCCGGCTTAGTTCCAAACTGTAGAAGTCCAAAACACTCTACCAACGACCTCTACGCTGGACATCTTCACTACCTCATCAGGGTACTCTTCTGCGTTATAGCTACGGATAGTCAACTCATCCGGGCCTGTCCGGTATAGGAGTTTGATCCGCTTCCACCCTTCCTGATTGATCGCGTAAATCTTTCCATCAACGATTTTTTTGTCTTCGATGTTAACAGCCACTGTTGTACCGTCTGGTATGAGTGGTTCCATACTGTTCCCGGCAGCCGGGAAACAGATAATGCCTGAACCATCTGTGCTTGCTCCAACTCTTCTCAGGGTAGACTTCGAAAACCTCAGTTTATAACCGTTGTAATCTTCTTCCATAACTCTGCCGCTACCGCATGCAAACTCAATATCTTTAAGGAATGGGACTTCCACTTCATCAGATTCTAAAGGCGTGTTGCTATCCCAGGTCTCGACTTTGCTCCACTTTTCTTCTGGAGGGAAATCATCTGATTTACGGATCGCACCAACGCCTTCGCTTAACCATTCAGGGCGAACACCAAGGACATTAGCTATCTGAACAAGCTTAGTTGTCGACTTTGCCTTACCAGATACAAGTTTCTGAATTGCCCCCTGTGACACTCCGACTGCTTCAGCTAACTGGCTTTGGGTCAGCCCAGCCTTCTGCATGCTGTCTCTTAGCCGGTCCGAAAAAGTCGTTCCACTCATGTTTTTGCCTCTGGTTAATACGATCGGATTAATTTAGTACAAAAGCTTTTTCCATTCAACACTAGAGTATTCTTGCTAAATTAATACTATGGTAATATCATCCAAATCCTAAAGTATTTTTAAGGGCGCTAATATGTCAGAAAACGCTATTCAGAAAGCAGTGAGATTGGCAGGGGGCCAATCTGCGTTGGCTAGAGCCATCGGTGTCACTCAGGGGGCTGTTTGGAAGTGGCTGAACAACCATCAGAAGATTTCCCCTCAAAATGCAGTCGCTATCTCAATGGCTACAAACGGGGAGGTTAAGCCATACGAATTACGGCCTGATATCCCAACGGTATTCCCACGACCTTCCGGGGATATCTGATATGTCACAGGCATTTCAGCAGTTAGAGATGCCAGCTGTGTTTTGCCTTGCGGACAGTCAGTGGATAGGTGAGCAACTGCAGTCACTCAGTATGGCCGCCAAACAAAAAGCCATGCAGCGTTATGCAGCAGTGTATCAGGAGACGTTCGAGGCCGAACCCGTTTCGTACCGCAAGGAGAACCGGGCAAGGCATGAAGCAAACACAAGGCTTCGCCTGTTTGTGAGAAATCAGGGCAGAGCTTTACAGGGGTATACCGCCGAACCTCCCCTGGCTGGAACGCAATCGCGATCCTGATTGTTTCGGGTTTAAAGGTACCCGAACAGAAGCAGGCTTAAAGGTGCCTGTTCAGGTTGGCAACCAACTGACCCAACTCCTCATATGTACTAGGGAAGTAGTACGTTTTTATGGGGAAGAGGGAAAGGGGGGTAAGGGGGGATTGGGTGTAGGGGCAGGAATAGGGTCTTTTCCAACAGGAGAGATCCATTGGTTAGGTAGATCACTGTCTTAAGGGCGCAATTTAAAAAACGCCTGTATCAGCAAGGTAGTACAAAGCGCTCAGGCGCTGAGAAACGAAAAGGGTTCTTCCTGGAAGAGTGATTTTTTCAGAGGAGCTGAATCAGAAGGGAGGCTGGCAGCCTTTGGGGAGGCCACCAGCCATGTGAGGGGGAATCCATGAAAACCACATCACAAAATTATTATCTCATCAGCACGGGGGCAGCACAATGGAGCTGACGATCACGCCGAATTTTGCACAGGAACGAGCGCTAAACATGTTGCGCCGTGACTGGAAGGCAAACGACACCTTCATGGTGTATTCGCCAACCGGTAGCGGTAAAACGGGTTTGGCGGCCTTCATCGTTGCCGGGTTTGTCAGCCGTGGTATGCGCGTCCTGTTCTGTGCACCGTACACCATCCTGATCGGTCAGACGGCTAATCGGTTCGTGGAGTATGGATTACCGGGGGATGAAATCGGTTATATCTGGGCGGATCACCCGAACTACGATCCGGACCGGAAAATTCAGATTGCCAGCGCCGATACGCTTATTCGTCGTGTTTTTCCTGAAAATATCGATCTGCTGATTATCGACGAAGCACACCTGCGTAAAAAACGCATCCTGAAGGATATCGACCGTCTACGCGGCAAAGGCGTAAAGGTGATTGGCCTGTCGGGTACTCCGTTTTCCCCGTTCCTGGGCAAATACTATGACCGACTGATTAAGCCCACCACCATCGGCGAGTTAATTCAGCGTGGCGATCTGAGTAAATATGAATTTTACGCGCCAACTAAGCCGGATCTGAAAGGTGTTAAAACCAAAGCATCGCTTGAGTACGGCAGCGATTACAACGAAACGCAGCTGGCTGAAATCATGTGCGGCTCTACGCTGGTGGGCGACATCGTACAGAACTGGCTGGAGAATGGCCGGGATCTGCCTACCATCGCTTTCTGCGTCAACGTAGCCCACGCCAATTACCTGACAATTCAGTTTAACCTGGCGGGTGTTAACGCTGAGGTCATGACCGCCGACACTCCAGTGGATGAACGCCAGACCATCATTCACCGCTTTGAAACCGGTGCAACGAAAATCATCGTTAGTGTGGGCGTTCTGGTGGCCGGCTTCGATAGTGACGTTCGTTGCATCATCTACGCCAGGCCAACAAAAAGCGAAATTCGCTGGCTGCAGGCGCTCGGGCGTGGCCTGCGCACCGCACCGGGTAAAGAGTCCTGCCTCATCTTCGATCACAGCGGTACCGTGCACCGTTTGGGTTATCCGGATTCAATCGAGTACGACGATCTTCCCGGTAAGTCTGACGGCATGGAGGAAAGCGCGCGCCGCGCAGCTGAGGAACGGGCCGAAAAACTGCCACACGAATGCTCTCAATGCCATTACATGAAGCCAGCTGGCGTCTATGTATGCCCGAAATGTGGGCATAAGCCGCTGGGCGGTGAGGACGTCGATACCGACACCGGCCGCAAACTCAAAAAGCTGGGTAAAAACCAGCATCAGCCCACTAAGGCAGAGAAACAGGCCTGGTGGAGTCAGATCAAATTCTATCAGCGTCAGCGCGTATCGCAGGGGAAAAAGCCCGTCAGCGATGGCTGGTGCGCAAATACCTTTCGCGAACGGTTTGACGAGTGGCCTAACGGGTTAAGCGATTTTCCGATGGAGATCACCCCGACTGTCTCTAATTTCATCCGGCACAAATTGATTGCGTATGCGAAAGGGCAGGAGAAGGCCAAGCGCCTGCAGGAGGCATCAGGCACGGCAGCCCCATCCTCAGTACAGCAAGCACAGAAAGCGATTAGCGATATCAAACAGCAGTTAGGAAAACGAGCATGAAGACGGCAGAAGCGGCAAAAGGTCAATGGGCAATGATTTTTGAGCACTTCGGGTTACCTCCCATTAATGCCAGAAATCACTTTAAAGGCGAATGTCCGGTATGTGGTGCGCGGGGAAAGCTGCGTATTGATGACCGGGACGGCCGGGGAACATGGATCTGTACCTGCGGCAGCGGTGACGGAATGAAGCTTGTCACTCTGACGCAAGGGAAGCCATTCAATGAAATTTGCAGGGAAATAGACCAGCTGATTGGTAATAACTTTACCCGCGAAGCGTTTCCGCGCACTTCAGATGCCGTAAGCGCCCGTGATCGGGTTCTGTCCAAATTTTCGAAACTGGTCAACCTGAAAGGAACTACCGGGGCGGAATATCTGCAGGCCAGGGGAATTTATCAGCTCCCACAAGAGGCAGTGAAGTTCAATGATAAACAACGCTACGGCGGTAAGGTTTACCAGTGTCTGTATTCACTCGCAACTGACGACAAAGGCGAGCTTTGCTATCTGCACAGAACCTTACTGGACGGCAATCAGAAAGCCCAACTAAGGGATTCTGCCGGAGCGAAGCGCCAGAAATCTCTTCAGGACGAAAGCTATCTGGATCATGCCCGTTCCGTCGCTATTCGCATGTTCCCGGTAGCGACGACCCTCGGAATTGCCGAGGGTATCGAAACGGCTCTTTCCTGCAAGCAGCTATACAACGTTAACACCTGGGCCACCATGACCAGCGGATTCATGAAGAAATTCCGTGTTCCTGCAGGTGTGAAAAATTTGATTATTTTCGCAGATCGAGACGTAAACAGCGCCACTGGATTGGCTGCGGCCACGGAATGCGCCCATGCCAACTTACTGGCAAAAAATGACCTGGAAAAAATCAGCATCTACTACCCGGATAACGGGGATTTTAACGACATGCTCATGAACGGCGATCAGGTTCGTGAGGTGGTTTTCTTCAAGAAAAAGGCGGCTGCGTAATGCGTACTGATAACAACGAACATAAAGCACTATTCACCATCCCGACGGCAGCGCACAGCTCCGCCCTCGCAAACATCAAGCGTCTGCCCGAGCAACGGAGAATCACCGGGCATAAGCAAACTGACGCTTATCTTTGGGTGCTGGAGGTGATCCGTCTGAACGAACCCGCACATCTGGACGCAGCCGAAGCCGCGCTGGAGAAAATTGAAATCTCCCCAAAAGAGGCCGAGGAACGTTACGCGCGTTATTTGCTGGCGAATGGTGGCGATCCTTTCCAGGTTGCTTTCGGTACCATCGGCATGGATAACCCGGCACAGGCAATCAGGAACGCCCGGGAGGACATCAAAAAAGCAGCATCAGTCAGGGCCACGTTCGGCAGCTATGAGGCAGCTCTCGAAGATGTGGAGGCCGAGCGAGTAATCAAGTCTTCCCCGAAATTTATCGACGATCACCTTTGGGGATGGACTCCGGCCGAGAGGAAAGCTGGCAGCATTAACGGCAGCCGTATGAACGAAATTGATGAACAGCGCCGGGCATTTGTTGAAGGCTATCGTGATGTACTGCCAGAGCCCAATACGCTTTCTGACGTTGTTCGTGAGTTTGTTTACTGGGACTGGCTCTACAGCGTTCGCCACACTGCAACTAAAGAACAGGGCTATGAGTTTGGTTACTCAGAGCATCACGAATCGGTATATGACCGCGAGCGCTACCTTGAAAAATTGCTGGCTACCATCAAACCCGTAACGCGCGTCGAAGCCGTTGAGGTATGTCGCTGGTTTCTTGACAGTGGAAAGGACGAATTCATGGAAAACCACGGCGCGGCGGTGATTCTTAACCTGGTAGGGGAGTGTGAAGAATGAAACTGGAGGCATCACTAAAACACTTTAGCCCTCAGGGAATGCACATCAGCGACGACGTGAAAGGAACCTCTCCGGATCGTATCACCGGCACCGATGTTATGGCGGCCATTGGTACCACCAGCAGCCGAGCGCGGTTTGGTCTGGCTGCCTTCTTTGGTAAGACCGGGATCAGCAAAAGTGATGAGCAGCTGGCTGTACAGGCTCTGGCGCGTCATGCAATGGAATCAGCTCCCAGGAATGTACGTAAAGCAGCTGCAGGAGAGTTTGGCTGGTGCATGCTGACGCTGGCACAATTCGCCTTTGCTGAATACTCCCGTTCAGCGGAAACCAGCGTGACGTGTCACAGCTGCAGCGGCAGCGGATTAACCTCTCAGTATGAGGATGTGATCAAACATCCTGGAGTCTTCAACTCTGACGGAATGGAAATCGTACCGCCGAAAATCAAGCACGAACTGGTCAAGCGTAAATGCGCGGCATGTAACGGTAAAGGTGAGCTGCTGGCCCGATGCCGTTGCGGCGGCAAAGGTGAGGTGCTCGACCGCAAAGCCACAAGCGAGCGCGGCGCGCCGGTGTTCAAAACCTGCGAGCGCTGCAGCGGAAACGGATTTTCTGGGGTGCCGTCTACTGCAGCCTATAAAGCGATACTGAAGCGAGTCACGGATCTGCACGTCAGAACGTGGACCCGTAACTGGAAACCGTTTCTGGAGGTGCTCGTCGACGTCTGCCACAGGGAAGAACAAAAAGCAGACTCGGCGTTTCAGGACGCAACGAGCTTTCGTGGTGATGTGAACAAAATTTAGCATATTAGCGACTTAAAACTTGATTTTGTCCGAACTTGTCGTGTATGCTTCAAATCGTAGGTTATTGCGCCTGCACGAAATTAAACCCGCCTCCGAGCGGGTTTTTTTATGGCCGTAACAGGGAAGAGCATTGGGCTTATGGGCGTTCTGCGTCGAGGGCCACCCTTCGGGGGAAAGAGTGACGATAACCCGTCACAGTAGGCTCAGTGCTCTCCCCGTTACGGTTAATTGCAGTCCCCAGAGACAAGCCGAAGATAAGCATCGGCAACCGTAACCAATTACTCCCGAACCAGGTCAACACGAATGAATACATTCATCATTTGTGCATCCGGCCCGTCTCTCAATAAATCAGATTGCGAACTGATCTCCGGATCGGGGCTGCCGGTTATTGCTGTTAACTCCACCTGGCGAGCCGTGCCTGATTGTGAATACATTTACGCGGGTGATCTGCGCTGGTGGGATGCAAACATCGATGTTCTGCCGTCCTCCGCCTCTCGCTGGACCTGTAATTACCGGGCTCATAAACGCTATGGGCTAAATCTGTTTGATACAGATACCCGGTGGGCCTTCAACTCCGGGCAGCGCGCTATTCTGTTTGCTGCCAGCCAGGGGGCGAAAAACATCATCTTGTTAGGTTTTGACTGCTCCATTAATGGCGGTAGTCACTGGCATGGTGATCACGTCGGGCTTGATAATCCTACAGCAGAGAGTGTCACGCGATGGCGCGGGGAGTTTGCCAATACCGCCAGAGCGCTGGCCGGTAAGGTGAATATCATCAACAGTAGCCGCCAGACAGCGCTTAAGTGCTTCCGGCGTCTCGGCCTCAATGAGGCTTTACGCGAGGTAGCATGTTAAACGTTCCTCTATTCATTGAAGGCATGCTGGGCATGGGTGACAACATCTACCAGCGCGCTTTCGTTAAGCAGTTGCCCGCCGGTACTTATATCCGGACCGCCTGGCCCGAACTGTATGAAGATTTGCCCGTTCTGCCCGTTCGCAGTTTTACAACGCTCCGCACGCAGCGAAAAAACGAGCACCGGACGCAGGCCGCTTTTCACCTGCCGCCAGATATGCGCCAGACAAAACGAATTTTTTACGGTCCGGATCATCTACGGCGCGGTTCAATATTTGACGCGATGCGCCAGCAGTTTGGCACCGAGCCGTCAGAACTTGACTTGCCCTCTTACGGACCCGCTGAATTTACGTCTGAAAAGCCGATCGCGGTAATTCGTCCGGCAACTGTTCGCAGTGAATGGCGCAGTGATTCCCGTAATCCAGATCCAGATTACCTGTTGCAGGCATCCCGGTTACTGAGAAAGCATTTTTGCGTAATCAGTGTAGCTGACCTGCAGGAGGGGGAGGAGTGGGCCGTCGGCGAACTTCCCGAAGCAGATCTGCGCATGCACTCCGGCCAGCTCAACTTCAAATCGCTGATGCGCCTGATTGAGCATGCCGCCGTGGTGGTTACGCCGGTGGGCTGGGCGCTTCCTGCTGCTATTGCCTATAAAACGCCAGTGTACGTCGTCGCTGGTGGGAGAGGCGGCCACAATGCACCGGAAATCGTAACCGATCCGGCGATGGACCTTTCTCGTGTTGGCTGGGCAATTCCCGACAATTACTGCCGCTGTGAAGCATGGGATCACCACTGCGACAAGCGGATTTCAAATTTCTCCGATAAATTCGAGGCCTGGCTCCATGAAGTCGTTTTATCAGGAACTGGAAAACGGGCTGGTATTTTTACCGGAGCTGGGGATCGGACGTTACCCGGTTCCGGCGTCACGCCCGTATGACGAGCAGTATTTTGCGAAGTATCAGCAGCTGGCCGACACCGAAACGGGCAGAGCTTTAACGCAATCCCGTATTGAGCTGGTGGAGCGCCATTTTCACGGCCCTGTTCTCGACGTTGGTATCGGTGCCGGTCAGTTCGTCTCTACCCGACCGGGAACGCTTGGGTATGACGTTAATCCGGCCGGTATTGCCTGGCTGAACGAGCGGGGCGCATTCGCAGATCTCTACGCCAATAAGTGGCGAGCACTGACGATGTGGGATGTACTGGAACACATCGACGAGCCGGAGCTGGCGGTACAGCAGGCCAGTGAATACGTTTTCGTGTCAATCCCGATTTTCACTGATGCCGGAGACATTCTCCGCTCCCATCATTTCAGAAAGAACGAGCACATCTGGTATTTCACTGATGAAGGTATCAGGCGCTGGTTTGCAGAGCAGGGTTTCACCTGCGCAGAGCAAAACACAATCGAATGCCAGTTAGGGCGTAAGGGCGTCGCTTCGTACGCTTTCCGCAGAATTTAATTTCCCATTTCATCACACAGCACCCCGAACCCGGAGGTGTGGAATGCAACGTATGAACCCAACAAATGGACACGACTTACCGTATTGGTGGTCGGCTGCTTTAGGGGTGTTCTCTTTGCTCAGCCTACAGGATTACGTATTTATTATCGGTGCCCTTGTATCGGCATTTTTCACGATAAAAACCTACTACGCAAAGCGCAAAGAAGAGCGTGAGCGCATGGCAGAGGAAAGGAAAAGAACCCAACTGCTGGCGAACTACTTATCAGATGTAGGTAAAAAACCACACTCCGATCGTCCGGCTACCGCCGAGGTGGTAACGGAGGCTATGCGGAGAATTTCTAGTGGTACAGTTGAAACTGAGTAAGAAAAGTGGAGCTGCCGGAATTGTTTGCTCGGTAGCTACGATTATCGCAATAGTGCTCAACGCTGGGCATGTTCGGACCAATGAGCGCGGCCTTGAACTCATCGGCAACGCGGAATCATGTCGTCGAGATCCTTATATTTGCCCGGCTGGTGTGCTCACTGATGGCATGGGCAACACCCACGGGGTTAAACCCGGCACAGTTAAAAACGACCAGCAGATCGCGGCGGAATGGGAAAAAAATATCCTCGATGCTGAATCCTGTGTTAACCGGTACGCCAACGGCAGAAATCTGTCTGATGATACTTTCAGCGCTGTAGTATCGGTCACGTTCCGTGCTGGGTGCGGCAATATGCGGAGCTCGACAATGTTCTCCCTGTTCCGAAAAGGTGACCTTAAGGCGGCGTGCTACCAATTTCCTCGCTGGGTTTACGGTGGCGGCCGGGTTCTTCCTGGGTTGGTTACTCGCGCAGGTAAAGAGGAAGCTCTCTGTCTGGACGGTCTGAAATGATCACTATAGCCGATATCAAAGCCTCATGGCGTCTGATACTGCTGGTGGCCGTCATTGCAGTAGTCGCCGTGCTGTGTGTCCTGCTGGCAAACAGCCGATCTGACGTAGCTACGCTGAAGAGTGATAACGGCGTTCTGCGCAGTGACAACGCCCTGCAGGGGACGGTTATCGCTGCTCAGGCTTTCAACTTCAACCGGTTTAACCAGGTTGCCGAAAACGCCAGCCGACTAAACTCGCTGATTGATGCCAGCTCCGATAAAACCGTTATCGAGTATCGGGAGATCCTCCGCCGTGAAAAAACCTGTGATTTGCCTGTTCCTGCTGATGTCGCTGGTGGGCTGCTCAGCTACGCGGACAGTTTACGTGCCAGCGCAATGCACGCCGATCCCGGGGACGCTGACGCAGCCGGTAATAGCGCCACTACCACCAGCGCGCTGACGTATTGCCAGGCTGTTCTCTGGATCAAGCCGCTGCTGGCCGCTATCGAAAAAGCGAATAACCAGCTGGCTGGGATACGTGAAATAGAGAAAACCAGAGCCTCGCAATAGCGGGGCTTTTTTCTGCGCCTCGTACGCGCATTTCAGAGAGTCTTTCAGTAGTGAGCCTGAGGAGCATCGTTAAAGGTGGCGACCTCTCTCGGGCGTTGCTCCTGTACGACAGGCTCACACCTTAAAGGAAACGCAATGAAGAAATTTTTCACTGATGCAGCAACAAAAATAACTTTTTACGCGCTGCTCGCCGCTTTGCTTTTTGCTGTTACTACAGGTGCCGGTTCTTTATTGAGAGTTGTTGCCGCTGCCTACTGGGTGATCGTATTGCTTGGCGCGGTAGTTGGTTTGTTAGCTCTCATTATTACGTTTGGTGTCGAGTATTCAAAGGATGATAAGTCCCGGCGGGAGGGTATTGAATACCTTGAACGCTTTGCTAAGCGCAAGAACGCAATAGCGAGAGTATGGGGATGGTTCTGCCTGGTGCTGGGGGCTTCCATGCTTGCATACGGTGGGTGGGTGTTTACAGCGGTAGCCTACGTAATAGCGTCATTGTTTGTGCGCCTGTGCTGTTCGCTTGCTCGTGATAAGGTCGAGAAACTAACCGAAAAAGAGGTGGCTTGATGGCTCGCTTAAATGTCGAAGTAATCCCGCCGAGTAATGAGCAAATAAACCAGGTGATTGAAGAAATAAGCCGGAAATACGCACGTAAGCCACTTACTCCTCAGATCGAAGGCGAGCTCCAGCGTGAAGCCGCTCGACTGGTGCGCCGGTTTACAAAAACGAAAGTAACGCTGGTCCGATAAATTCATTACAAAAGCCATTCACCGAGTGGCTTTGATAATGTTTTTTGAGTGAGGATTGTTCAGTATGGCTTCGATAAAAGAATCCACTGATGCCAATGGACAATCAAAATATTACGTCCACTGGAAGGATGAAAAATCCGGTCATGGGCGCCGCCGCATCTTTAAGAATATTGATGATGCCGCACATCTTTTCTGGCAAAAACAGAATATCGAGCTGGATTGTCGAACCGCCAGCTGGACCGGAATAGACCATTCCTGGACTTTCCGAAAGTTAATTCTGTTTTATCTGGGGTATCAGGCCGGCAAGCTGGAAAAAAATATCATACGGCTGTCGTCATATACGAAATGCCGTCACGATCTTCTCGCTGTAGACGGGCCGATACTGGAAAAAAATATTCTCCATATCAGCCATCGCGATATCGTTGATTCGGTTCGCACCGGCTGCCATCGCTGGATTCGTTCGGCTTTCTTCCTGCTGGTGGAAAAGCGGCTCATCACTTTTAACCCTGTTGACCGTCCCGCGCGCCGGAAGCGTCGACCCATCACCATACCGCCATCATCATCGGTCAGGGAGCTACTGAATAACGCGCCAGTTCGTGAGCGTATCGCGTGCTGGCTCGGGATTTGTGGCCTGCGTATCGGTGAGGCTCTGGCGGTTACTTATAACGACGTGTCAGCCGACTGGATCGACATCCGGGGGCATGTTGTTGACGGCGTTATACATGAGGGGCTGAAAAGAGGAGTGGAGCGCCGGGTACGGATGCCGCGTGAGCTTTTCGCGTTGCTGGATAAAAATAAGCTGGGTTCCTCTGAGCCTCTTATCTGCAATCAGTTTACCGGCGCATGCCTTGCTACTAGTTACGGCACTCAGGGCGTTCTCGTCAGAGCCCTGAACGACTATGGCATTAAGCGATTCCATCATCTTCGCCACTTTGCTGTATCTCGCCTGGCAAACAAAGGCGTCGATATTCTGAAGGTTTCCCGACTTATTGGGCATTCGAACATCAAAACCACAATGGACGTTTACGGTCACCTTTTCGGTGAAGTGGTGGAGATGGATTTGGATTGAGTTATCCACATAGTGGAAATATTAGGGCGATCCACTATCTCCCCATTCTGCGCGGCCTCCGGGCATCAAATCGCAGTTTTCCCGAAAAAAAGGATATGCCGCATTTTTACCCCCTCTGATATGCCGCATTTGGCACCAGAGAGGACGCGGCCTGCACGCCAGAATTTACCGCGTGATACGCCGCACCCGGATCGGAGAAATTGGATTTTGAACAAAAAATAATCACATTGACTTAGGCGGAAGTATGGCTCCTAAAAAAAGCTTCAGAAAAGCCTACGTCGGTATCGTTATGGACATGGCATTAGCCCGTAGCAAAATCAGCAATCGGATGGTTGCTCAGCGCTTAGGTGTGGACGAGACGACGATCCGTCGCTGGCGTAAAGAGAATATCGAGTTTGAGCGCGCTTTCACTGAGGCTCGCGAAGCTCTCAGAGAGAAAATAAACCGCGTCGCCGGTAAGAGCCTGGACGTTCGCAAACGGAAGGTTGTCACCACATCGCCGGATGGTGTGAAAACCACGATTGAAGATGTGCTGCCCACGCACAACGATATTGCTGTTTTCTCGAAAGTGCTCGGTCTTGGTACCAGCGTCTATAGCGAGGAAGAACGTCAGCGTGATGTGCTTCGCGAGGTGATGAAACACAAGGTGGCCGGGAAATACTCCGCGCTGGAGGCGGCGCAGTTGCTTGAGGCTGAGGGAATAAAAGTTCCGGAAACCCTGCTTATGGAGCTGGGAGCACCGAAAATTTTCGAACCGTTCAACAATATGGACGAGGCAGCCAAAGCCGACGCGGCAAACCTGACCCCGCAGGAAGCAGCCGATATCTACAAAAAAATCCTGGGCTGAAAATTGCAAAAACAGGCGTTTCGAACCGTAAAAACGCTATGCACTTTTTGACCCGTTTTATGCACGTTTTATTCATCCCGATTTGACCACTTTTCTGTTCAAAACAGAGGCTTTACGCCGTTTGCGTGATGGGTGCTGTTGCGCCAGTGCGGGTAACGACCATTATGTTAAATCGGGGCGTTTTTGAGGAATTTTTCTGTGCCGATCCCATTCCCCTTTGACTTCCGCAAACCGGACTATACCGCCGTGTATGAGTGGAGAATGGAGAGGCTGGAGCGGATCAGGAAGGCACCTGAAATGCTTCCGGCGCTCCGTGAGTTTTACCGCACTAACCCAGCCCAGTTCATCATCGACTGGGGCATGACGACGGACCCGCGTAACCTCGATTTCGGGCTTCCCGTGTCCATACCATTCTTGCTGTTTCCGAAACAGGAAGAGTGGATAAACTGGATTATGGATCGCCGCAAGGGGCTAGAGAACGGACTGACAGAAAAAAGCCGCGAAATGGGGCTGAGCTGGACCTCTATTGGTCTGGCCTGTTCGCTTTGCCTGTTCAACAAAGAAATGGTGATCGGGTTCGGTTCCCGTAAAGAGGAATATGTCGACAGTACCGGCAGCCCGAAAGCGCTGTTTTGGAAAGCGCGTAAATTCGTTGAAATGCTGCCCGTCGAATTCCGGGGAGGCTGGAACTATAAGAAACATGCACCTTACATGCGGGTGGAGTTTCCGGAGAGCGGCTCGGTAATTACAGGGGAAGCAGGTGACAATATCGGACGTGGTGACCGTACCACGCTTTATTTCGTGGATGAGGCGGCATTCCTTAAGCGACCGATGCTGATAGAGGCTTCTCTTTCTCAAACAACACGCTGCCGTATCGATCTTTCATCAGTCAACGGTATGGCAAACCCTTTTGCCCAGAAACGGCACAGCGGGAAAATCCCTGTGTTTACCTTCCACTGGCGCAGCGACCCACGTAAAGACGATGAGTGGTATCGCAAGGAATGCGACAAAATCGATAATCCGGTTGTTGTGGCGCAGGAATTGGACCTGAACTACAGCGCGTCAGCTGAAGGTGTGCTGATCCCCTCTGAATGGGTACAGGCTGCCGTCGATGCACATATCACATTGGGAATCCTTCCAACCGGCAAACGCCTTGGCGCAATGGATGTCGCCGACGAAGGGCGAGATAAAAACTCATTTTCTACTCGGCACGGCTTCCTGCTTGAGAATGTACGGGAGTGGTCCGGTGTTGGCAGCGATATTTACCAGTCTGTTGAGAAGGTTTTCGGTTTCTGCGAAGAAGATCGCCTCGAAGAGTTTCGCTTTGACGAGGACGGGCTGGGCGCTGGTGTTCGCGGTGATGCCAGAGCCATCAATGAGCTACGTAAAGCTGAGCAGCGACCAATCATGCTTGCTACCCCTTTCCGTGGCAGTGGTGGTGTGTTTGACCCTGAAGACGAAGCCGTGCGCGGCGACAACGGACAGAATGCGCGGCTTAATAAGGATTTCTTCGCCAACGCGAAAGCACAGAGCTGGTGGCATCTTCGCAAATTGTTCAGAAACACCTACCGTGCAGTGGTTGAGAAGATGCCCTACGACCCTGACGAAATCATTTCCATCAGCAGCGCGATGGAAAGTAAAGACAAACTCATCATCGAGCTTTCACAACCGACTTATTCCATTAATGGCGTAGGGAAAATATCAGTTAATAAGCAACCTGATGGCACTAAGTCGCCTAACCTGGCTGACTCCGTGATGATTAACTACGCGCCGATGGATTCCTCTCTCGATATCTGGTCTAAGCTCGGAGCATAAAAGCTATGGCGAAAAAAACAGGAAGAGTCGCCACTGCCGACTCTTACGATAACTTTGTCGCGCGAGTTGGCATGCAGCAGCCAAATCAGCATGCAGCGTCAACTTACCGAGCCAATTACACCAGCCGCAATCGTCTGCTGTTGGAATGGGCTTATCGTTCTTCGTGGATCATCGGCGCAGCTGTTGATGCAAAACCCGACGATATGACAAAAAAAGGTGCCAGAATAACCAGTGAAATTGACCCAAAACGGCGGGGGATTCTGGAGGCCCGATTTGAAGAGCTAAAACTCTGGGAGCGGCTGAACCTGATCCTGAAATGGTCCAGGCTGTATGGTGGTGCCGTTGGGCTAATCCTCATTGAGGGACAGGCACCCCTGACGCCGCTGGTACTGGATAAAGTGGGAAAAGGCAGCTTTAAAGGCCTCGCTGTTCTCGATCGTTGGATGATTAATCCTAATCTCGGACGACGCATCAAGAAACTCGGGCCTGAGCTTGGTAAACCCGAAACTTACGAAATCGTTACTTCTGCGCAGGGTATTCCCCCCTGGACAGTGAACTATAGCCGGTTGATTCGAATGGATGGAATTACCCTCCCGTATCAGCAGGCGCTCACGGAAAATGAGTGGGGGATGTCTGTTGTTGAGAGAGTCTTTGACCGCCTGACATCGTATGACAGCACGAGCGTTGGTGCTGCGCAACTGGCTTACAAAGCACATTTGCGAACAGCAAAAATCAAGAAGCTTCGCGAAATCATCGCGATGGGTGGGAAGCCATTAGAAGCACTAATAAAACAGATGGATATGGTTCGTGAGTTCCAGACAAATGAGGGAATGTCTCTTTTTGATTCAGAAGATACTTTTGAGACACATTCCTATACTTTTGCTGGATTATCAGACCTTCTGAGTGAATTTAAGGAAGATATTGCCGGTGCCGTAGGCATTCCCCTTGTTCGGTTATTTCGCCAATCGCCGAAAGGTTTTTCAACGGGTGATGCTGATCTGGCGAATTACTACGACGATATCGGTGCTCTTCAGGAAAACGTCTTAAGAGCGCCTGTCAGGCTCCTTTATGATGTCCTCCATCGTTCTGAATTTGGCGAACCATTGCCAGCCGATTTTGCATTCGAATTTAATCCCCTCTGGCAGATGTCAGATGTTGATCGTTCAACCGTTGCAACCAACACCACTAACGCGCTGGCTACTGCTGTGCGTGAACTTGGAATGCCTCCTGCAGCCGCACTTACCGACCTCAGGGAAACGGCGCGCGTGACGGGTATTGGCGCATCAATCACTGACGAGGACATTAACAATGCGAAGTCCCAGTGGGAGGAGGATGAATCTGAAACCATCCCTCCGCCGACGATCGGAAATCCAGTATCGAAAAAGCCTGTTGGCGATAGCAAACCAGATAGGTCAGATCGTAGATGGTACGTACGATGGTTCACAGGGGAGCGCTGACAGTATTTCGAAAACGCTGGTGGACTATTCCGAAGTAATCAGTGATTGGGCAGAGCAGGTCGGGCGAAGGATGTTTGCCCAGGTCGAGCGGGAGGAATGGAATCAGTGGAAATCGGTATCAGAGGAAATCGGGGCTGGCCTGCGTGATGTGGTGGGTAATACCCCCGTCGGGCTGGTGGCGCAGGATATCGTGTACCGCCAGATTCAGCTGATGAAGTCCCTGCCGCTGGAAGCAGCTGATCGCGTGATGGACATACAACAGCGCGCAATGCAGGCGGTTATCACTGGCGAACGTCCGGACGAGCTCTACGAGATGATCATGGCCTCCGGTGACGTGGCCGCCAGCAGGGCGCAGCTGATTGCCCGTACAGAGATTGGAAGAGCTACCGGCGCGCTGACGCAGGCCAGAGCCCTTTCGGTTGGCTCAGAGGGCTACTGGTGGCGTATTCATGGTGCTGGCACCCGCCCGTCACATCGTAAAATGAAAGATAAATTTGTCCGCTGGGATAACCCTCCAACGCTGGATGGTATGACCGGGCACGCCGGATGTTTACCGAACTGCGAATGCTGGCCTGAGGTACAGATTCCTGCTCCGAGAAAATGAAAAATACGGCTTTGGGCATTCATTTCATGCGAACTGCAATACCCGTGAAATGTTATGAAAATGTTGTATTCGAAAAGGCCGATTTTCAACCCAGTTAACCGCTACTTTTACGGCTTTAAGGGGACATTTTAATCGAGTCCTTTTTCGTCGGTGCGGGTAAGAACCCTTATGTTAAATAGACCGTTATTTCGAACATTTTTCCCATCTCACAAGGTCGCCATTGAGCGGCTTTTTTGTTGCCCGTAATCAAGCAGGTAACCCATGAAATATTTCTTTAAAACCCGCCTTGGGAACTCCCGTTTTCAATTGGCCGATGGTTCGATTCTTTTCAAAGACGTACCTATCGGGCGAACCGGAGAACAGGTTTATGGCGCGCAAGAGCTGCCTGAATTAACCCCTGACAGCGACGGGCTGATTGTTGTCCGCCGAACGCCTGAAGAGGTATTTAGTGAACGCACTATCGCGTCGTTCGAGGGGATGAACGTCACTATAGGCCACCCGAAAGACTTCGGCGGCAACATCATTTTTGTCACGCCGGAAAACTGGCGCAGGCTGGCAAACGGTCACATTCAGAATGTCAGACGCGGAGAGGGGGCAAACTCTGATCTGCTGCTGGCTGATGTCATCGTCAAGACGCCGGAAGCTATTCAGGCAGTTGAAGACGGAGACGATGAGGTTAGTTGCGGCTATGACGCCGACTACCGTCAAATCTCGCCGGGTGTCGCAGAGCAGTATGCGATCACCGGTAATCACCTGGCCTTAGTCCCTAACGGGCGGGCTGGTTCACGTTGTGCACTGGGAGACGCTATGCCGAGCACTACTAAAAACTGGTTTACCCGGCTTTTAAAGGCCCGTAAAACCAACGACGCCGCCGAAATGGCGAACTTGATCGATAACCCACCAGAAAATATGACTGGTGATAACGACGATGTAACGTCATCCATGACCCCTGGGGGGGTGGTTATCAACCTCTCACCTCAAAACCCGATGCCTGCGCCAACGCTGCCTGTCACGACTGATGCGCAAGAAGATATCCCTGCGTGGGGTAAAGCGCTCATTGAGGCCGTGGCAAAACTCACCCCATCCAATCCAGCGACGGTTGATGAAGATGAAGACGAAAAAGGTGAGGAGGAGGGGGCAGTTACTGGCGATGCTGCTTATCGTGCAGATCTGATTCAGCCAGGCATCCAACTCCCGACGAAGGCGAAACCAACTGCGTTTAAACGTCAGGTTCTGGCTTCTGCCGATCAGGCGCTGGTTCGTTCCATCGTTGGCGATGCGGATGTCACCGGCCTGAAAAAAGCCACCGTAGATATGGCGTTTAACGCCGTGTCTGAGCTGGCTAAAAACCGCAATACCGCAGCGCAGACTGTCGACAGTTTCCGCACGATGACCACCAACACCACAAAATCTATCGCGGAAATCAATAAAGCCGCGAAAGAACTCTGGGCTAAACGAGGCTAAAACATGGCTAACACCATTCTTTACCGGATGCCTGCGGGCATTGCCGGGGGTATTTCACGCCCACAGGATTTAACCGTAGAACCGCATATTCTCGATGCAACTAAACCGTTCCCGGCGTATGGGCTGGGCGGGAAGATTGTCGGGGGTAAGTTTGTTCCCATCGAGGCAGCCGACCCGGTGACAGTAATGGCGGGGATTTTTGTTCGCCCTTATCCGACGGCTTCGCAGCCCGACAAGATTCGCCAGGTTGGCATCGGCTACAACTTTGCCGGCGACAACCTGAAACGCGGTTATGTCACGGTCAATATCGGTGGTGACGCCTCTGCTGTTGCTCTCTATGCCCCGGTATTTATGCGCGTCGGCACTCCGACCGCAGCAAGCCCGCTGGGTGCTTTCCTCGCGGCTGCGGACGATACAAACACCGTTCAGATCACCAACGCCTATTTCAATGGTCCCGGCGACGCCGACGGCAACATTGAACTGGCATATAACATTTAAGGGAGCATGACAAATGCCAATGACCTTTGATCAGGCAACAGTCGACAGCACTGGTGCTTTTCTGGTTCACGAGCTGGAGCGACTCGACCAGACGCTGAACCTGCCGCTGACCTCCCAGACGTGGAGCCGCGATATCGAACTGCGTGAAGATGTTTCTATCGCGGATGAGATGAGCTCTTTCACCAACACCACGTTTGCGGCCGCTGGCTCTCCGAATGCAAACGGTAAGAACTGGATCAACCAGTTAGCTACTGCCATCTCCGGGCTGAATGTCGATATCACAAAAACAGGCTTTCCTCTGGAACTGTGGGGGATGGAGCTGGGCTGGACCGTGGTTGAACTCGCCGCCGCCGCTCAGGTTGGCCGTCCGATTGACACCCAGAAGTACGATGGCATGCAGCTCAAATGGAACATGGACACGGATGAGCAGGTGTATATCGGAGACGCTGCAAAAGGTGCAAAGGGGCTTTTGAACCTGTCTCAGGTAACCCCAACGAACGCGGCGAAAACTTGGGCGACTTCTACCCCTGACGAAATCCGCGCCAGTATTAACCAGGTACTGAGCAATGCGTGGACCCGTTCCGCATATTCAAAAGTCCCGGAAGACTTGCTGATCCCGCCAGACCAATATTCTTTCCTGGCAAGCACTATCGTTTCATCTGCAGGTAATCAGTCACTGCTGACCTATCTGGAAACCAACACAATTGCTTTCCACCAGAACGGCAAGCCGCTGAACATCCGCCCTGTGAAATGGGCCATCGGCCGTGGCGTTGCAAACAAAGATCGTATGGTCGCATACACGAACGATAAAAAGTTTGTGCGCTTCCCTATGGTTCCCCTGCAGAGCGTGCCGATCCAGTATCGCGGCATCTACCAGCTCGTAACCTACTACGGAAAGCTGGGTGCTGTTGAACCGGTCTATCCGGAAACCCTTAACTACATGGACGGCATTTAAGCCAGTAGCCCCCGGAAGCGGGGGCTTTCCTGAGGAACTGCTATGAAAAAAATCTATGTGCTGTCTGCGTTTAACTTTAACGATGGAGCCAGCATCAAGGCTTTTACCCCCGGGTTTCATGACGTTGAAAATGACGTTGCTGATCACTGGTTTGTGAAAGCGCATTGCTCGCCAGATGGCGAAGCCCCTGCGCTGGCAGATGATCCGCGTATTGCTGATCTGGAAGCGCTGGTGGCAGAGCAGGCAACCCGCATTGCTGAGCTTGAGGAGCAACTTGCAGAGGCTAAAGCCAATGGCAAAAAACCAAAGCCTGCCGACGCCTGAGAAATTCCGCTCTGACTTCCCGCAGTTCGCTGATGAAACCAAATTTCCCACCACGATGATACAGGCCCGTCTCGCTCTGGCAGATGTTTTGATGAGCGAGTCCCGGTTTGGGGAGGATATTTTCCCCTATGTCGTTGAATTGTTCGTGGCGCATTACATGACACTTTATGCCGCTGACATGCGCTCGTCGTCTGTAGGGGGCGCTGGTGGTGCGAATAGTGGTGTTCAGACTTCAAAGTCAGTGGATAAGGTTTCTGTCAGCTATGACGCAAGTGTGACGCTTAATCCTGATGCCGGGTTCTGGAATAACACTCGCTACGGTTCCGAATTCTGGGAATACCTCATGATATTCGGTGCGGGAGCGATACAACTGGGAACACCATAATGAAAAGTGGGTTAACTGTTCGCGCTGATAACGCCGTGGCTGTTCTGGAATCCCTTCGGCAGCTATCCGGAATGGATGTGCTGGTGGGAATACCTGAGAACAAGGCAGGGCGTGAGGATGGCTCTCCGATTAATAACGCGGAACTGGGCTACCTCCACTCGACGGGTGCAACGGTGGAAATCGACGGTACAACGGTCACGCTTCCCCCGCGTCCTTTTCTGGATATGGGGATCGAGGATTCAAAACCCCGAACCACTGCGCACCTGAAGGCAGCGGCAACCGCCGCGCTGGAGGGGCAGACTGAAGCAGCAGTGCGTGAGCTGGAGAGCGCCGGACAGATTGCCCGTGACGCTGCAAAAGCCGTTATCGGTGCTGGCGACCGGTTGCACCCGCTTTCTGAGAAAACCCTAGAACGCAGAAGGGCCGAAGGCATTCCCGGTGACAAGCCGCTGTATGCCCACGGATACCTGCTGCGCTCAATTAACTACGTCGTGAGGAAAAAATAATGCCTCTTCTCGATGTGAGCGATGTTCTTCTCGATCCCGACTTCATGGACACCAGCCTGGTGTGTCACCGGCAGGTTCAGACGATGGATGAGGACAATTTCACGAAAAACACAGCTCAGGATATCCCGTTCTCTGGCGTGGTGACGGTTGACCGTTCTCTGGAAGCCAGGCGAATGGCGGCAGGCCAGAACATTAACGGCGCGATCCTCATCGTGACGCAGTTCAGATTAACCCAGGGCCAGCCCGGTACAGACAGCGCCCCGCGACTCGATGCCGATATCGTGAGCTATAACGGGCGTGCTTACCGGGTGACATTTGTCGATCCGTACACCAGTTACGGCGCCGGATTCGTCCAGGCGCATTGTGAGCTGGTGGACTTTAACGGAGGGACGCCAGTTGAGTAATGACAGCACAGCGCGCGGTTATCTGACGCCTGTCGGGGATAGTCCCCAGTATGACGAGGCGCTGGAGCGTGAAATCAGCCGGTGGATTCGTGGCGTTTCTGGCTTGCCGGCCGCGCTTGTTTTCCCCCGATGGACTGACCCGCAGCCGCAGATCCCAAACAACGGGGTGACGTGGTGCGCCTTCGGTATCACTACCGTTCCCCAGCCGTTAAGCCAGTCCGATGTTCAGGTTTCGGAAGAACAGTCCGAGCAATGGACATGGGAACAGGTAACGGTGATTTGCTGCTTCTATGGCCCTCTGGGGGCCAACACTGCATCAACTTTCCGCGCGGGAATATTCGTCGAGCAAAACAACGCCGAGCTGAATCGCTCGGGGCTTTCGCTGGTGGAGGCCGGGACTATCTACAACCTGCCAGAGCTCATTAATAACCAGTGGGTGAGGCGCTACGACCTCACCATCACGCTGTCCCGCAAAAACATTCGTACCTACAACGTCCGGACGCTGCAAGATGCGCCCGTCTCATTTTTCGGAGACTAAATTATGCCGCAGGGATTACCTGTATCTAACGTCGTTAATGTCGACGTGATCATTGGGCCGCGTGCGGCTACTGGTCGAAACTTTGGTTCGCTGCTCATTCTCGGGAGCTCAACGGTTATCCCGGTTTCTGAGCGCATTCGCCTCTACTCATCCCCGGAAGATATCGGCACAGATTTCGGCGTGGATAGCCCGGAATATGAAGCCGCTACGGTGTATTTCTCGCAATCACCGAAACCGCAGCAGGTGTATGTCGGTCGCTGGGCTAAAACGCTGGTATCGGCTGAAAGCGGTTCGACGGAAACACTGCTGCAGGCGGTGAACGCCGTTCTGAATTACACGAATTGGTACGGTCTGGCCGTGGCTGACGATGAAGATATCGACGATGCCGACTGGCTGAGCGTGGCTTCTGCGATCGAGGCCTCCAGTCTCAGCCGAATTCTGGCGATTACCACCGCAGAGCCTGAGACGATAAACGCGACTTCCACTACCGACCTGGCTTATAAGTTGAAGGCGGCAAAATACGCTCGCACGTTTGTGCAATATTCCACCAGCAGCAAGTACGCCGCACTGTCTGCATTTGGTCGCGCGTTCACGGTGAATTTCAACGGCAGCAACACCACCATTACCCTGAAATTCAAGCAGGAGCCGGGGATCACCTATGAAACCCTGACCACCAATCAGGCGGCGGCGCTGGATGCCAAAAACTGCAACGTATTTGTGTACTACCAGAACGATACGGCCATCCTGCAGCAGGGAGTCATGTCCAGCGGTGATTTCTTCGACGAACGCCACGGGCTCGACTGGCTGCAGAACTACGTTCAGACCAACCTGTACAACCTGCTCTACACCAGCACAACCAAAGTCCCACAGACCGATGCTGGCGTTACGCGTCTGCTTTCCAATGTTGAGCAGTCTATGGATCAGTCCGTCACGAACGGGCTGGTGGCTGCTGGCGTATGGAACGGTGGCCCGATTGGGCAGCTGGATTCCGGCGACACGCTGACAAAAGGCTATTACGTCTATGCGCAGCCGATTTCCGAGCAGGCGCAGGCAGACCGTGAAGCACGTAAGGCACCGGTTATTCAGGTGGCCTGTAAGCTGGCGGGTGCGGTTCATTTCGCTGATGTGCAGATCAACGTCGTTCGCTAAGGAGATCATGAATGGCTACTTATTCTTTTATGGACGTCACGGCGTCCCTCTCCGGCCCGACCGGCGAGATTGATCTGGGCTACGGTTCCGCCAGTTCAGAGGAGGGGATCACCGTTGCAATGGGCGGCCCCAAAAATACCATGACCATCGGCGCTGACGGCGAAGTGATGCACAGCCTGCACGCGGATAAAAGCGGCACGGTAACCGTCAACCTGCTGAAGACCTCGCCGACAAACAAAAAGCTGTCGCTGGCGTACAACGCGCAGAGTCAGTCCTCGGGTACCTGGGGAAACAACGTCATTGTGATCCGCAACAAGGTGAGCGGAGACATCATCACGGCGCGCAGCGTGGCGTTCCAGAAACAACCGGATAACGCCAACGCTAAAGCCGGTAATACGATGCCCTGGGTGTTTGACTGCGGCAAAATCGACCAGGTTCTCGGAGAGTTTTAACAGATGGAATGCTCAATCAAAGGCCACGATTACCGCGTGGCAAAACTCAGCGTTTTTGACCAGCTGAAAGTGACCCGCAAACTGCTGCCGGTGCTGGCGGGCATGATGTCAGATTTCGGGAGCATTCGCTCCCTTCTGCCTGCTGATGGCAAAATCGACAACGTGAAATTCGATAAACTACAACCGGTGTTTGAAACCCTACTGCCGTGTATCGCTGAAAAACTCTCCTCCCTGACCGAAGAAGACACCAACGCGATTATTCATCCGTGCCTGGCCGTGGTATCACGCAAGCACATGGACGGATGGACGCCGGTATTTAACAGCGGTCAGCTGATGTTCGATGATATCGACCTGCTGACCATGCTGCAGCTGGTGGCGCGGGTGGTCGCCGATTCACTGGGAAATTTTTTGCCCGTGAGCCCTACCAGCGCGACGCCGGGCCAGCCTCAGGGTTAACCCTCAACAGCCTGCCTGACGGGCTGTCTTATCTCCTTGACCCGGTTGACGCCGGGTTAATCCCTTTTTACGCGCTGAAGGATGGATCAGTCGATCTGTGCGATATCGCGCTGATGAATGACCACCTGGCCGTTAAGGCAGACAACCAGCGCCGTATTGAGAAATGGAGAGAGGATAATGAACGCTGAGACTATTAAAGATTTCCTCGTCTCGCTCGGTTTTGATATCGATGAAGCAGGCGCGTCAAAGTTCGACTCTGTTCTCGCCGGTACGACCGCAAACGCCATCAAAATGGGGCTGGCCGTCGAAGGTGCTGCGCTTACCGTGGTGGCCTTCACGGCTAAGATCGCCTCGGGGCTGGATAATCTCTACTGGGCGTCACAGCGCACCGGCGCGACGGTTCAGGGGATTCAGTCTATTGGCTATGCGGTTTCGCAGGTGGGCGGCAGCGTTGACGCGGCGCGAACCTCTCTGGAAAGCCTATCCCGGTTTGTTCGTAACAATCCCGGCGCGGAAGGCTTCCTGAATCGCCTGGGCGTACAGACCCGTGACGCCAGCGGCAACATGCGCGACATGGCCGCTATCTTTACGGGTATCGGCCAGAAGCTCAGCAGCATGCCGTATTACCGGGCTAACCAGTATGCGCAGATGCTGGGCATTGACGAAAATACCCTGATGGCAATGCGCCGGGGTGTGGGCGGTTTCTCCGGGCAGTACAGCGCAATGGCGAAAGCTATCGGCTTCAATGCTGACGAGGCGGCCAGAAGCTCCAACAAATTCATGACCTCCCTGCGCGAGTTCGGCGCGATGGCAGGCATGGCCCGTGACAAAATCGGCTCTAATCTTGCTGGAGGTCTGGCGGGTTCGCTGGACACGCTGCGCCGCCACATTCTGGATAACTTCCCGCGCATCGAGCAGACCCTTACGAAAGCCATAAAAGGCATTCTGGTGCTCGGGGACATTATCGGGCGGCTATTCTTCCGGCTTATTGAGGGAACATCCAGCCTTATCACCTGGTGGCAATCGCTGGATAAGCAAACGCGGGAGCTCATCTCGCTGTTTGGGGCGCTGACGATTGCGCTGCGCATTCTGAACAGCACGTTCTGGATGTCGCCGATTGGCCTCATTACCGCGCTGGCGGCGGGGATTGCCCTCCTGTGGGAAGACTATCAGACCTGGAAGGAAGGCGGGGACAGCCTGATTGACTGGGGCAAGTGGAAGCCGGAAGTCGACGCTGCGCTGAAGATGGTTCGTGACCTTAAAACGACCGTTAACGACCTGGCGAAAGCGCTGGCGAAGCTGCTCAATATTGACCCCAAATCATGGTCCCTGAAGTGGGATTTCAGCAACTTCATCGACCAGATGGGCGAGTTCAGCAAAATGCTGAATATGATCGCCGACCTGCTTAACGCTATTAAAGATGGCCGCTGGGCTGATGCAGCCAGCATCGGCAAACAGATGCTCAATCAGGGCAGCGAAAATCCGTCAGCGATGCCAATGGTAACAGACAGCGCCAACGGTACCGCCGACTGGATTAAAGAGCACTGGGGATTCGATCCTCGCAGCGTGGGCCGAACGGTGCGCGGCTGGTTTGGTGATGATGAACCTGAACAACTCGGCCAGTCAGTCAAGCGGCCACAGCCAACCAAAGCGGGCTCTGAACTGCTGGGTTGGATGCAGCCGATGCTAACCAACCTGGAGCAGCTCTATCGGCTTCCGGAAGGTTTGCTGCGCAGTGTGGCCATCACGGAATCGGGCGGTAATCAGTTCGCTGTTTCAGGCGCTGGCGCTAAAGGCCTGTTTCAGTTTATGGACGGCACGGCGCGCGACATGGGGCTGCGCGGGAATGATGTTTTCGACCCGGAGAAGGCCGCGCAGGCAGCCGCAAAGTATCTCTCACAGCTGCTGCAGGCGAACGGCGGTGACCTGAGCAAGGCGCTGGCCTCTTATAACTGGGGGATCGGTAATGTGCAGAAGCACGGGATGGCCCTTATGCCTCAGGAAACCCGCAACTACATTCCGAAGGTGTTAAGCAACATGCCCGCGCCCGGTGCTCAGGTACAGCAACAGAACACCTATCACATCTACGGTGGTGGTGACCCGCGTTCTGTCGGTACCGAGGTCGAGCGTCGGCAGCAGTCGGCAAACGCCCAGGTCATGCGCGGTAATCAAACGAAGGTGGGTTAATGGATATTCTCTCTACGCTCTTTCAGCAGCAGAGCCGAAAAATAGGGATGATTGTCCCCAGCGTGGTTGTTTCTGAGAAGCATACCGACACGCTGGAGATAACAGAGCACCCTGTCGAGGTCGGGGCCGCCATCGCCGACCATGCCTACAAAAAACCGTCTGAAGTGGTGATGGAGGTCGGTTTCGCTGGTGGCGGATCGTTGCTGGATTTTGCCAGTAACCTGACGGCTACCAGCCTGCTCGGGCTGAGTCCCCAGCAGACGTATCAGGAGATACTCGACCTGCAGGCGAGCCGTATTCCTTTCGATGTGGTGACCGGCAAACGGCTGTACAGCAACATGCTGATCCGCGCGCTGGAAGTGACGACAGACAAGACAACCGAAAACGTCCTGTCTGCCGTCCTTACCCTGAGGGAGGTTCTTATCTCGCAGACGCAGCAGATCACCGTTGCGGATAAAACCAACATGAAGGACGGGGCCAGCACGTCGGCGGTACTGAACACCGGCAACAAAACCACAAAGCCGCCAAATACCTCGTTGTTGAAAAGCATTACGGGTAACGGGGCATCATTACTGGGGCTCGGCTAATGGCAATTCAGGAAATCCCGCTAACAGCGGATAACCAGCAATTCAGCATCATCCTGGCGGGGACCACCTGGCGGATTAGCATCATATGGCGCGATCTGTACTGGATTATGGACCTGCAGAACGACAGAGGGGAGCCGGTAATCTCCGGCATTCCTCTCGTCACGGGCTCTGACCTGCTGGCGCAGTACGCCTATATGGGGCTCGGCTTTAAGCTGGTGGTGGTTTGTGACGACAGCACACAGGATTATCCGACTAAAACTGACCTGGGCGGCCGCAGTCATTTACTGGTATCAACGGAGTAAGCATGTCACAGAACTGGATGAGACATTTCGAGCTTCAGCTCGTGGACGAGAACGGGCAGGGTATTGAGCTCAGCGATTTTAAAGTGACCTTTACGATCGACTGGTTCAACATCAGCAGCGCGTCGCGGGTGGGTACGTTCAAAATCTACAACCTGTCAGCTGATACGGTGAACCGCATCACCGGGCAGGAGTTTTCGAAAGTGCGGCTGATTGCCGGTTACGACGGTATCGCGCCGGAGGTATCGGCAAGCGACGTCGGGACCGTGCGCGAAGTCGACGCGGCGGACGTGGGCCAGAGCGATGGCCGCAACTACGGTCTGATTTTCAGCGGCGAAATTCGCTACTCGGTCACCGGTAAAGACAGTCCTATTGATTCCTACGTCCTGATTCAGGCAGCCGATACGGATCTGGCGTTTGCCACCAGCATAACCTCGCAGACGCTGGCAGCCGGTTACACGGTCGCAGACGTGAACCGCGCGCTGATGAAAGACTTCGAGGCCAAAGGCGCGACCGAAGGCCTGACGCCTGAAATGCCTGCTACTGTGTTCCCCCGGGGCCGGGTGCTGTTCGGCATGACACGGCATCTTATGGATAACGTGGCCGGACAATGTGGGGCAACATGGCAATTCGTGGACGGCCAGCGGCAGATGGTGGCGAATAACGAGTATGTTCACGACGCGATTGTGCTCAACAGCGCCACCGGGCTTATCGGCATGCCGCAGCAGACCATCGGCAACGGCGTAAACGTCCGCGCGCTGATTAACCCGAATATCCGGGTTAACGGGCTCATACAGCTGGATCAGGCTTCCGTGTATCGCACCGCGCTGTCGAACAACGATATCGCTATGGCCGGTGGGCAGATCACCGACCAGAACACGGACGGAAATATTACGCTCAGCGGCACCACGGCGCAGCCTGCCAGCATCGCAACGGATGGCGTTTATATTGTGCGCGGGATTATGTACACTGGCGACACAAGGGGCCAGGCGTGGTACATGGATATGATGTGCGAAGCGCGTGGCGCGGCGGATCTCCGTTCGGCGTCGTCTTTACAGCGGGAAGGATAAGAATGAAAAAGCTGATTGTTATCGGACTCTGTTTCCTGCCTGGGTTAGCCTTTGCTGCAAATCCAGGCGGCATCACATTGCAATGTGGTGGTTACAAATTGGAGTTAGTTCCTGACGCATTGTTCAGGATTAATGGTGAGACTGTTACATCCCAGAAAATTAAAACTCTCGGTAACGGAAACGGTATGAAGGCAGACATGGGGCTAATGCCTGCCAAAGACGGTAACAACTACGGCTTTGAATATATTCGCCGTCCGGGTACTGAAACGCGTTTCTTGAATGTCCAACTGCTGCAGAACAGCATGGACGCGCCGAAAATCATCGGATCTTTCCCGTGTAAAAAGGTTGCTGGTTGAAGTCCCATCCTTTTTGCAAGGACGATTTTGTGCGAAACGGCTCAACAGCACGAGCTTCGGATTGACTAAACTGTATACGCGAACATAAAATTCAACCAAAAGATAAGTAGCGAGCGTACTGTGGCAAGACCAAAACTGAAAGCGGAAGAGCGTTTTGACCAGTTGGTTAAGATAATCAATAGTGGTCAACCTCTTGATATTTGGACCTTTCGAGAAGTGGTCTCGGAGTATGGCTCTAAGCGTACTCCGCCTGCTGACACGCTTGTAGCTTTGGCTCATATTGCTAAAGGTGATGTGAGTGTCGGGATTGAAATGCTTGAAGCTATCCTCCCACATGCTGATGTTAACTTTGCGCGGATTTTTTGTAAGCTGCTTGAGCGTTTTTCTCTACTCGAAAAATCGGACTACTACATCTATTCTTTAGCTGATAAGTATCCAACCAAGTGGTTTACTTATAGGGCTGGTGGCGTTGCGTATTTGGTTGGGAAACTATCAAAATGCGTAGAATATTTTGGACGCCATTGCAAAATGTTATCCCAGGAAGAACATAGGGATGACGCAGAAGCCTTCTTGCAGGAGGTAATTCACGATATGGATGAAGCATACAAAAAGTCAGGATGCTCTTCAGAACAATACATGCAAGTTGCCCTTGCTGTTCATAGAGTCATGGCTGAATTCCCGCCAACTGAATATCGTGCTGACATCAACGGTGCATCTGGTGGGACTTATCTTGTTGAGGTAGTCAATGCATCCCCTGAACAGGTGGTTGCAATGAATATGCGACTTGCAGATGAAATTTGTTCAATCGATTTACTCGATGATTGCAATCTTATTGCACGTTTTTCCGTTGAAAGAAATAGCTTGAAAGGGTGTAAATATGCCTATAACTAGCTCTGAGTTTTTATCTTCAGCGGAGCGTTGCTTTGCGGAGGATTGTGAAGTTGGTTATCGTAATACTATTTCGCGGGCATATTATGCGCTTTACCATGAAATAAAAGAGAATCTGACCAGTCTTCCTGCTTATACGAAGGATCATCATTCCAGTCTTATCTCTTATCTTAAAAATAAGAGTGAAAACAAACTGGAGCCATATGATCCATTAAGCCTAAAATCTATGGCTTACAAACTCGAGCAACAGAGACTGGCTCGAAATGAAGCTGATTATGACCTCACTAGCTGTGCAATCGATAAAGCAATGGCACAGCAATCTCTCTTAGAGGTTAAGACTATTTTTTCTCAGTGGGAAAAAATGAAGACTGACGAAGCTGTTTGAACTCATTCAGTGAATTAACAAAACCCGCCATTCGGCGGGTTTTTTGCTTTCTGGAGCCTACCAAATGGCAATATCTGACCAGACCCGCAGCGGCGACCTTGCCGAAACCTTCAAATCGGAGCGGGAAACCACAAAGAACCAGATCCGCGTCGCTTTGCCTGGCATCGTTCAGTCATTCGACCCTGACGCGGTTACGGCGGTTGTGCAGCCTGCTATCCGCTCTGTTGAAACCGATAACGACGGCAACCGCGTTACCAAAAATTACCCGCTGCTGGTGGATGTGCCGGTGGTATTTCCGCGCGGTGGCGGTTGCACGTTAACGTTCCCGGTTAAAGCCGGTGATGAATGCCTGGTTATTTTCGCCGATCGCTGCATCGATTTCTGGTGGCAGAACGGCGGGGTGCAGGAGCCTGTCGACGACCGGGTGCATGACTTATCGGATGCGTTCTGTATCGTCGGGCCGCAGTCTCAGGCGCAGAAAATAAGCGGAATAAGCACGGGGTCCGCTCAGCTGCGCAGCGACGACGGAAGCACGTTCTTTGAGCTCAACCCCACTACGCAGAAAATTAAAATCGTAGCGCCTGGCGGCCTGGATGTAGTTACCCCGCAGGCCGACTTCTCGGCGAAAGTTACCATTCACGGGCTCCTGTCCTGGCTGGGTGGAATGGTGGGTTCTGTTGCTTCTGGCGTTGCATCCAAAATCACCGGCGCTGTCGAGTTTATCGGTACCGTTAAAGCTAACGGCAAGTCAATTGATGATACGCACACTCACGGCGGCGTGCAGCACGGCACCAGCAACACAGACGGGGTGAACTGATGCGATACAGACGTGAAGACGCCGACGGTGATTACACCTTTGGCAACGGCGATGATACCTGGCTGATTAACTCTCCGGAGGCAGTGGCGCAGGCCGTGAAAACGCGATTCGAATTATGGTATGGGCAATGGTTCCTCGATACCACCGAGGGGACACCGTGGATTCAGTCCGTACTCGGTAAGCAGAAGCCAGAAACCTACAACCTGGCGATCCGTAAGCGCATCCTCGAAACGCGGGGCGTTAAATCCATTCTCTCTTTCAATACGACAGTGAATACGACGACGCGCCGCGTCCAGTTCTTCGCTGAAATCGACACCATCTACGGAACAACGACAGTAACCAGCGAGGCATAAATGGCCCTCAATTTGGACACACTCGGCTTATCGGCAACGGTAACCGCTGAGGGGATCAGTGCGCCTGATTACCAGACGATACTCGATACCCTGACGAGCTATTTCCAGCAGATTTATGGCAGTGACGCTTATCTGGAGCCGGACAGCAAAGACGGCCAGATGGTGGCGCTGGTGGCGCTGGCTATTCACGATGCCAACAACATGGCCATCTCCGTTTATAACTGCTTCTCACCTGCAACAGGTTACGGCGCCGCGCTGACTAGTAACGTAAAAATTAACGGTATTGCGCGCCGGGGAGCGACGAACTCTACCGTGGATCTGGTTCTGACCGGTACTGCCGGGACATCCATCACAAACGGTACCGTGAAAGACACGAATAACGTGATCTGGCGGCTTCCTGCCTCGGTGACAATCGGTGTCGGCGGTACCGTGACGGTAACTGCAACCTGTTCAAACAGCGGAGCGGTTGCAGCGCTGGCCGGGACAATTACCACTATCAACACGCCGACCCGTGGCTGGGCATCAGTAACCAACCCGGCTGCGGCCACCGTAGGCGCACCGGCTGAAACCGACGCAGAGCTGCGCATCAGGCAGGGGCAAAGCGTAGCGCTACCATCCCTCACACCGTTTGAAGGTGTCGACGGTGCGATCGCCAACGTTGCAGGCGTGACACGTCACAAGCTGTATGAGAATGACACAGGGGCAACCGACAGCAACGGGCTACCGCCTCATTCCATTTCCGCCATCGTCGATGGAGGTGATGTTACCGAGATAGCCCAGACAATCAGGGGAAACAAAGGGCAGGGAACAGCCACCTATGGGACGACATCTGTCACGGTACCGGACACCTATGGCAATCCACATGTGATCAGCTTCTCGCGGTCTACTGATGTCCCGATTTACGGGCATATCACACTGAAAGCCTTCACCGGTTACACGTCACAAATTGGTGTACAGATTCAGCAGGCCGTCGCGGATTACATCAACGGGCTGACCATCGGCGACGATGTGCTGCTGAGCAGGATATATTCTCCGGCGAACCTCGGCGTAGTGAGTGGCGGCAATGCGCGCTACTACGACATACAGGAGCTGCTGATTGGCAAATCAGCTGGTAGCGTAGCGGCGGCAAACATCATCATCGCCTACAACGAATCCGCGTCGTGTAAACCCGAAAACATTGTTCTTACGGTGACGTCATGAGCAAGTACACGGACTTAATCACCAACTATCACGCCACGAAGCCTAAATTTTTTGATCACGTCGACCTGAGCACGCGGCCACTGATTGATATAACTGGCGCCACCCGGGGGCTGGTAAGCGCTTTCGACATTGATACCGCCGTCGGTGTCCAGCTCGATACGCTCGGCCTCTGGATTGGTCGCAGTCGCATCGTCAGTCAGCCGATAAGCGGGGTGTATTTTAGCTGGGACACTGACGGGCTCGGATATGACCAGGGCGTATGGCAAGGTCCGTATGATCCAGATGCAGGCTATACCACGCTGAGCGATACAACCTATCGCATCGTTCTTAAGGCAAAAATCGCCATCAACAACTGGGACGGCCGCAATGATTCGCTGCCTCCCATCC